>ENA-ORRO01000005-ORRO01000005.1-human-gut-metagenome-genome-assembly--contig:-NODE-5-length-230557-cov-26.716822_pt1 | contig 230557 bp, 206 predicted proteins | sample MGYA00242176_ERZ509136 | MGnify/ENA primary metagenome ERZ509136 (study PRJEB26280, sample SAMEA2338644) | human gut metagenome | biome: human gut; feature: human-associated habitat; material: faeces...
CTGAAAACCTGATGAATCCTTGTCTCATAAGGGTTTCAGGTGTGCGAAGTTTGAGTTATCGTAATAATTCTAAATTAATATCATTGTTTTCGAATTGCCTAATATAAGCAACTATATTGTTTTTTTTTGACTCGATACAGAAGGAAAATTTTCTTTTTTAGAGAATCTTAAAATAAGATGATGCATCTGACTGATTAAAGCGCTGCAGGACCACGATCCATTATCGCCTACACGATGAGTGCCGCGAGATGCTGTATAAGATATACGAAAAGCGCTATGAATGCATGGCGCATAGCGGACTCGAGATAGGGAAAGAAGAGTTTGTAGATCTCATCCTGAAAAAATGAATGCAGTAGACTAATATCATAGGAGATTATTATGAATGTGTTCGGAAAATATGTTGACTACCTAGCCTATCATTGTAACGATTGTGGGGGCACATTTCTGGCTAGATTAGATCCTGATAAATGCAAGTTTTGTGGTAGCAATAATATTGATCTTGCAGAAAATAAACGTGTCTGTTCTCATTGCGGTAAATTGATGAATGATGGATATGTATTTTATGATGGAGAAGCCTATTATTGTTCTGATGAATGCTTACATCAGCATTTCGCTGAAGCGGAATATATTCGAGCTTTTAATAGTGATGATGCCTATTGGACAGAGTGGTAGTAATAATGGCCTTTTATATCCATTGACTATCCAAGTTCAGAGATAGCATAACTAAAAAACGATAAGTTGCTAGAAGTCTATGGATTATTAAGTCGTTTTTATAGCTCAAGAGATGCGGCTATAATAAAAGAAATATATATTCTGAAATTGGAGGATTTTATATGGGGAGAATGACGGAAAATGCCATCAAGGAATTATTTAATTATGGAAAGGAAGTTTATCAGAAACATATTTCTTTAGATGATGCAGCTGAAAAGGTACATGATGAATCTCCAGAAGTGGCTTTTTCTTCAGCTAAACATTATATAAAATGGTATGAAGAGATGCGAAATGGAGATTTTCTTACATGGAATTCAAACTCAGATCTTTTGCTTTATTATGCAGAACATATTATCAAAGAAAATGGACTGGAAGCAGGAAAATTGGCCTGCCAGAGTGTATTGAAATTTGCAGATCATGTAAATCGTACAGAACTGGCAGAATCTGTTCATAAACTTGTTGATCAATACCATTTGAATTCTGATGAACGGATGGATGGAGACTATATTATATCACAGAAGAGAGAAAAAAATATTTCTCCATCTGTCGGTCTTCGATCCATTAAATCATTTATTGCTAAGAAAGGATTTTCATATGAGGATAATTTAATTGAAAATTTCTATCTTTGTTTGAAGGCCAAGCCTTTTGTGATTCTGGCGGGAACTTCAGGAACAGGGAAAACACGTCTGATACGGCTTTTTGCTGAAGGAGCTGGAGCCACAAGGGCTAATGGCCGATATCAACAGGTAGCGGTGCGGCCAGACTGGTCGGATTCCTCAGACCTGTTTGGTCATGTAGACTTGAATGGGCATTTTATATCAGGAGCAGTAACGGATTTCGTAGAAAAGGCAGCAGAGGACTTGACATATCCGTATTTCCTTTGCCTGGATGAAATGAACTTAGCTCGAGTGGAGTATTATCTCAGCGATTTCCTTTCAGTGGTAGAAACTCGGGAAATGAGGGACGGTCATATTGTTACAGATCCTATCCGATTGGAAGGACATAAGAATCTGAGTCTGCCGGAGAATCTGTATGTGGTGGGAACAGTAAATATGGATGAGACCACCTTTCCCTTTAGCCGCAAGGTATTGGACCGTGCCAATGCCATTGAATTTTCTTTTGTTGACTTGATGCCACCAGATGGAAAAGAAGATTCAGAAGTAGTGGATCTTCTGCCTTTTGACAATAGATTTTTTCGGGGTGAATATCTGACTCTTCAGCAGTGCCTTGAGGATGAGGACGAAGAACAGATCCGAAACTGGTGTTTACTACTATGTCAGTGTAACGATATTTTGAAAAAGGCCAATGCTCAGGTGGGATATCGAGTTCGGGACGAAATTATATTTTATCTGCTCTACAGTCAGAAGTATAGTCTGATGGAGAAAAGGGAAGCTATGGACTGGGAAATCCTCCAGAAAATCCTGCCTAGGATTCAAGGAAGCAGTAGTGCGGTGCGTGATTTGCTGGGAGAGCTGTTCCAGTTCTGTGCAGGTGATTATGAAGGCCTGAGGACGGATTCTGGAGAAATTAATCGGAAGATGAGCAAACTTCTGAAAGAGGCTGGAGAAAAGGTACGGTTTCCTAGAAGTGCAGCAAAATTGGCTTCCATGATGAGGAGATATGAGGAAGATGGATTCACATCATACTGGCAGTGAGGAATTGTTCTTTATTCAGACGCCTCAAATAAGTGTCACGATGAAAGGGCGGTCTCTGTATCCTCGAGCAACAGTGCTGGGGACGGAGGAACCGATTGCTTCCTTTGCGCTTTCTTGCAAAGATGAGCCAGAAAAAGTCCGTTTCTTAGGAGAAGAGATGGATCCAGGGCTTGGTAACATGGCAGTGAAGCCAGTATTCTATGAACAGTCTCCCTATGAGCTTGTAGTGGAAAACCGAGGAGAGAGTGAAATCAAGTTCCGCCATGTAAATTCTCGAATACAGAAATGTATCACGCCTGTGGGGAGCAGTGGACGGTTACTTAGCGGTGTGGTGAATTTTGGTAATGATATCGGTTACTCGGATTTTGTTGTCTGTGTAGATGGGAAAGAGTATCTGCGGTTTACAGTGGAGGTGTTCCCTGAGAAAATCAGTTATCGGAAAGATTACCGGGCTATTATGACAGATGTGATGGATGAGTTATACAGCTTGATCTTTGATTTTCTCAGAAAGACCTATTCTGGATGGGGACAGCAAGGAAAAAGACAGAGCAGTGCAGTAGAATTTTACGGAGTAATTTGTCGGATTTTTGACGAGTATCTTAGAGCTCTGGACCGGATTCTCTATCAGCCTCATCATGAATTGCAAAGTGTTCACAGAATTATGCCTAGTTACAAAGCAAGACGAACGGACAGGATGACCTTAAAATGGCTGGAACATCATCCAGATTGTGCTATGCGTCAGGATGGACGAATTATGGCGAGAAAGATACTGGCTTTGGAAAAGCGAAGTACCTGTGACACTCGTGAAAACCGACTGGTCCGGTTTATGATAGATTCTACTTTGCGGCGTCTGCGTGGCTTTCGGGAAAAGGTTTTGCTGATAGGACGAGAAGGAAGCGGCGAAGTAACGAGACAGGTGGATTCCATGATTGGACAGCTGGAACGACGAGTACAGAGGTCCTTCCTAGGCAATTTGGAGGAAACCATTGGAGAAACGGGAATGTCTCTTGTGTTTTCCATGGCGCCAGGCTATCGAGAGTTGTACCGGTATTTTTTGATGTTGGAACGAGGACTGGATGTGTCTGGAGATATTTTCCGGATGTCGGTAAAGGACTTAGCTCAGCTGTATGAGTATTGGTGTTTCATCAAATTAAATCACCTTCTAAAAGAAGGTACCAGCTGGTCTCCCAGGATATTATTCGGACGGAAGGCAGTCGACTATTTGTGACATTGGTGAAGGGAAAAGGTTCTCAGGTAAGTTACCGGAATCCAGTAACAGGAGAGGCTATAGCACTTCGCTACAATCCTCGCGGACGGGAATTGCCTACGGTACCACAGAAGCCGGATAATGTGCTGACTCTGGTGAAGAAAAGCTTAAACAGCGGAGAAATGACCTGTCGATATGTGTTTGATGCTAAATACCGGATTGATCCGGCTTTGCCGGGAAGCTACTACTGCAATGTCATTAGTTCCAAGCCCGGGCCGCGGGAGGAAGACATTAACACTATGCATCGGTATCGGGATGCCATTGTGTGTGAAAGCGGGCAGGAGATATTCCGACGCACCATGTTCGGAGCTTATGTGTTGTTTCCTTACGGAAATGAGAAAGAATATTGCCATCACAAATTTTACCAGAGCATAGAGAAGGTGAATATTGGAGGACTGCCATTTCTACCTTCTGCAACGAAGTTGGTAGAAAGACAATTGACGGAACTGGTGGATGATTCGCCGGAAACAGCTCTGGCAGAAACCGTCCTGCCTTCTGGAATCGAGAAGAAACTGGTGAAAATGGACTGGTCACACCGGGATGTGCTGATAGGATCACTGCGGAATCATGATCAACTGAAAATTTGTCTGAAAAAATACTTTTATCACGTTCCCGCGGACAAGATAACGGATAAAAATCTGCCCATCCATTATGTAGCTTTATACCAGTCGAAGAATCTTTTCGGCAGTGAAGCTGGTATCAGGTACTGGGGCGAAGTGATTCGCACGGAACAAGTGAAGCGAAGAGAGATCCAAGAAATCCCCAAGCAGTCGGATGACCTGTATTATCGATTTGTCGTAAAGGCATGGAACCAGCTGGATGTTCCTGTTGGCGTGCGAGAGCTGGGACCAAGGAAGCCTCTGTTTACTACTCTCTTTCAGTTGCTGCACAGCAGAGAAGTACCGGACTTGCTAATCCAGTCGGAAGAGGATTTTCGGATGTACTCAGAACTTCGTCGCCTCACAGGCACCCAGTCAGAAGATTCGACGGCCCCTCTGTGCTGTCGGTGGCATGATTGTCTCTTGGACGGAAGTGATGATAGATTGCGGCTAATTCGAGATGGAAAGATTGTGCTAGAAGTGGAAAAACAGCAGTTCTTGCGGCATCCGGGGAAATATTTTCGGCTCCTTCGGAATGCACAGAGTGGTATGCTTCTTTAAAAAATAGGAGAAGAAAGAGATTACTGCAAGATATTTCATGAAAGAATGTGGCTTGAAACGAGGTACTTTTTATCATATGATTGCAGATTATAAAGAACAAGAAAGCTCTATGAAGAGAGTTGTAACTATCACATAAAATGCATATCGTAATTTTTATAAAGAGAACGTTGCTATGGAGGTCAATTTATTATGAAGAACCAACAGGATCCGATTGTCGTCCAAGGCGCAATGGGAGTGGAGTCGCAGTATATCATCGACCAGATGACGAAAGTCCGGGAAGAGCCGTTTGGGCCGTTCCGATGTGTGCGCGGATTGTTCGAGGGGCATGTGCTCGTCGTCTGTGAGACGCAGTGGGGCATGGCAAATGCGTCGGCCTTGGCAGCACTTGCCATTGCGCGGTATCAACCTCAGGCTATCATCAGTCAGGGAACGGCTGGTGCGCATGATGCATCGCTGGCTGTCTATGACATCGTGCTCGGTGTGCGAACAGCCAATTCCTCTGCCTGGCAGTCGCATTATCGCGCGGCTGGTGAGGGTGTCGATTACCGTGGGCTGAAGCAGCTCGGCGTCTTTGCCTGGGACAAGGGCAAGAAAGAATTCACGCAGGAGGTATACCATGAGGGGAATCCTGCTCTGCTTGCTGCTGCCCGCCGCGCTGCTGCAATGTACAAGCGTGGCAGGGTGGTCGAGGGAACCATCACGACATGTGACAGTTGGAACTGTGAAGTGGACCGCATCGCCTTCCTGCACGAGTTCTACGGTTCATTGGCTGAGGAGATGGAAGGGGATGCCGTCGCGCAGGTCTGCCAGTCGTTTGATGTGCCATTTCTCGATGTGCGCATCATCTCGAACAGCATCCTGCTGAATCAGGATCCCTGGGACCTCGGGACAGGACCTGCGTGCCAGGAATATGTGCTCTCATTGCTGCGAGCATACTGGCAAGATGTGCGCTGAACCAATCTCATCCATTAAAGAGGTAATGGTCGAGATAATGTTGCATTTTGACCGTTGCAGGAGTTTAGATGAACGTCTCGAAATCTTCTAATAACAAATGAGAAGATTACAGGAAATGATGGGGGTGTTGGTATGGATACGGTATTGCTGGTTGTGCTGATTGTCGGTGCGGCTGTCTTTTTGACAAAACGCCCGAAGGGGGCAGGGCCGTCGAAGACTGGGCAGACGGTGGAGCCAGTCCGACCGGAGGCGAAAGGCGCGTCTTTTGCTGCAGAAGGGGCTGATGCGAAGGGTGAGCCGGCTTCGGCGACGAAACTGGGGCCGAATGGGATTTCGCGGGCGGTTGGCCATCGTTTGACGGCGGAGCAATGCCGGGAATTGGCGCGGATACATCGGCATAATATGCTGAACCGCCAGCACGATAGCCGTATGTCGGCGGCTGCGGCGGTGGCCGGCGCAGTGGCTGGGGCGGCGCTGATGCGCCATCACGATGCGGAGGCGCAGCAGGCGCGCCTTGATCAGATGGCTGCGGCGCAGCGCGCACAGCAGCAGTCGGAGGCAGACTCGTACGATGCAGAGGATGCGGATGGCTATGGCGATTACGGCGGTTATGGAGATTACGGAGACGACTACACCGCGGATGATGCAGGTGACTACAATGCTGATGACGCGGACGACGATGGCTTCCGTGATGATGGTGTCGACTGGGACGCCGACTGGTCGGTCGACGATGAGGAAGACAATGGGGATGACGCGTCGGACTATGATGATTACGGCAATTATGGCAATGATGACTACAGCAGCTACGGCGACGACTCGGGCACTGACCACGATGATGACTACGGAGATTATGGTGGCTATGGCGATGACGATTACGGCGGTGGCTATGATGGCGGTGGCTATGATGGCGGTGACGACTACGGCGGCGATGACGGCGGATTTTGATGGAATCTGAGGCAGGATTTTGCGATTGACTCGCGAATGCAGTAAAGATACGAGAATCCTTCTAGGGTCTCAATCTCATCAGGAAAGAAGAATCTGCTATGTCAATCGAGAAAGTACAGGCCTTTCTGGCCGCTAAGGGGATGGCGGACCGCGTCATTACGTTTGAGGCGTCGACGGCGACGGTGGAACTTGCTGCGGAGGCAGTCGGCGTGGAGCCGGGGCGCATCGCAAAGACGATGTCGTTCCTCGTGGACGGCGCGCCGCTGCTCGTCATCCTGGCCGGCGATGTGCGCGTGGATAACCACCGCTTCAAGGAGGCGTTCCATAAGAAGGGACGCATGATCCCGTTCGACCAGGTGGAGGCATTCATCGGCCATGCACCGGGCGGCGTCTGCCCGTTCGCGATCAAGGAGGGTGTGCCGGTCTACCTCGACGAGTCGTTGCGCCGCTTTGAGACGGTCTACCCGGCGGCGGGCGATGACCACAGCGCCGTGCGCCTGACGCCAGAGGAACTCTACCGCATTATCCCGGCAGCGGGCTGGGTCGCTGTCTCGAAGTGAATCGTTTCACTCCTATTGCATCTCTGTGCGCTTCGTGAGGAAGTACGCGACATTTACTGAAATTTTTTCGCGGATATAGCGAATTTTGTCATGTGCTCTCTATGGTGGCGGCAGAATCTATGATATAATGGTAGGCATCACAGCGTCAGAAGCGTCAGAGAGGAGTCACTGAATATGGAAATGCAAATGGAATTCATCCGTAGGCTGCCTACGCCGCAGGAGCTCATGGAGCAGTTCCCGATAGATGACCGCGTTAAGAAGATCAAGGTGGAGCGCGATAAGGCCATCGCGAACATCATGACGGGCAAGGATAACCGCTTCCTGCTCGTCATCGGCCCGTGCTCGGCCGACAACGAAGAGGCCGTGCTCGATTACGTGCATCGCCTCGTGCCGGTGCAGGAACAGGTCAAGGACAAGATCTTCATCGTGCCGCGCCTCTATACGAGCAAGCCGCGCACGATCGGCATCGGCTACAAGGGCATGTTGCATCAGCCGGACCCGGAGGGCAAGGAAGACATGCTCGGCGGCATCATCGCAATCCGCGAGATGAATGCGCGCGTCGTGCGTGAGACAGGCTTCACGTGTGCAGAGGAAATCCTCTATCCGGAAATCTACCGCTATCTGTCGGATCTGCTGTCTTATGCGGCGGTCGGTGCGCGTTCGGTCGAAGACCAGTTCCACCGCATGATCGCGAGCGGCATCGGCATCCCGGTCGGCATGAAGAACCCGACGTCGGGCGACATCTCGGTCATGCTCAACTCGATCGAGGCGGCACAACACTCGCAGGAGTTCCTGTTCCGCGGCTGGGAAGTCCGCACGACGGGCAATCCGCTGGCCCATGCCATCCTGCGCGGCTATGTCGACAGCTTCGGCAACAGCATGCCGAACTACCACTATGAGAACCTGCGCTCGCTCTACGAGGCGTACCACAAGCGCAATCTCGCGAACCCGGCGGTCATCGTCGATACCAATCATGCGAACTCGGGCAAGAAGTATCTCGAGCAGATCCGCATCGCGAAGGACGTCGTCAACAGCTGCAAAGTCTCGTCGGACATCCGGTCGCTCGTCAAGGGCCTCATGATCGAGAGCTATATCGAGGACGGCAACCAGAAGATCAGCGAGGGGACGTACGGCAAGTCCATCACGGATCCGTGCCTCGGTTGGGAGAAGACGCAGCAGCTCATCTTCGACTTGGCAGAATTACTCTGATCGCACTGCTTGCTGATCAAACAAATCGGAATCCAAAAGGAGCCTGTCACATGGAATCATGTGACAGGCTCCTTTTTCGGTGCTTGAGTTAGGTGCGCAAGGCTGGTCAGAACTTGTCGACGAGCTTGTAGCCCTTGCCGCGCAGGAAGGTCTCGGCCTCCGGTTCGCGCGTCTTGAAGATGACGACCGGCTGGCTGGCCTGGCGGTCATAGGAGATGTAGAGGTAGTCGAGCGTGACATTGGCCTCTTCGAGGCTCTTGAGGATTGCATCGAGGCTGCCCGGCGTGTCGCCCATCTCGACGGCGATGACCTTGTCGATATGGCATTGGTAGCCGGCCTTCTTGAGCTCGGTGAGCGCGCGGTCCGGGTCCGTCAGCACGAGGCGGATGATGCCGAATTCAGCGCTGTCGCTGGCGAGCATGGAGTAGATGTTGATGTTTGCTGCGGCGAGCACTGCCGTCATCTTGCGCAGAGCGCCTTTCGTGTTTTCAGCGAATACAGAAACTTGATTGAGCATAGAGTCGTAATCCCCTTTTTGAATGTTGAATGAAGTGCAATGAACGGTAACCGATAGCAATTGCTACAATTACTATGATGCTATCCATTTTATCATACCGGGGAAGAGAACGCAAAGGAATCACAAAAAGATGGGTGTAATGTTGTTATGCTGCGGTCATCTCAGGCCAGCAGGTTCAGCAGGACCGTGACGATGGAGGAGTTGACGAAGTCGACGATCAGGGCACCGATCAGCGGGATGACGAAGAAGGCCGTGGGGGCGGGGCCGAAGCGCTCGACCATGACGGACATGTTGGCGATGGCGTTCGGCGTGGCGCCAAGGCCGAAACCGCAGGTGCCGGCTGCCATGACGGCGGCCTCGTAGTTGCGGCCCATGACGCGGAAGAGCAGGAACTTGACGAATAGTGCGATGAAGAGCACCTGGCTCAGCAGCATGGCCATCAAGGGGATGGCGAGGTCGGAGAGCTGCCAGAGCTTGAGGCTCATGAGTGCGCACGAGAGGAAAATCGTCAGGCCGAGGTTGCCGAGGACCTCGCTCTCGCGCTGGTAGACCTTGTAGGCGTGCGTGTAGTCGGAGACGTTGCGGATGATGGCGGCGACGAGCATGGACCCGATGTAGTTCGGGAAGACGAGGCCGAAGTTGACGAAGATCTGGCTCACGACGGTGCCGAGGCCCATGGCAATCAGCAGGTGTGCGAGGGCGTTCATGAAACGGTAGTTGTTGATGCTCTGGCCCGCGCGCTTCTCCTCATCGATGGCCTTGCGCTCACCGTGGGCGGCCTGCTCGAGTTTCTGGAGCTCGTCGCTCGTGTTGGCCGGGTCGAGGCGCTCCTCATCGGCGACGCTCGTCAGGCCGTAGTGGCGCACGAGGAATTCACCCATCGGGCCGCCGAGCAGGCTGCCCGAGACGAGGCCGAACGTGGCGGCGGCAAAGGCAATCGTCGTCGCATTGTCGAGGCCGACGCTCTCGAGGACCGGCCCGAAGGAACCTGAGGTGCCGTGGCCGCCGACCATCGGGATGGAACCCGTCGCGAGGCCCATGAGCGGGCTTAGGTCAAAGACGTGCGCCAAGGCGATGCCGATGCCGTTCTGGCAGAGGATCAAGAGGGTGGTCAGCACGGCCATCTTGGCGACGAGCGAGCCGCCCTTGCGGATCAGGCTGATGCTGGCCGTGTAGCCGATGCTCGTGAAGAAGAGCATCATGCAGACGTTCTGCATGATGGTGTCCTGTTTATACGTCCAGATACCGTTCGTGTAGAGGATAGCGTTGAGTATCGCGAAGATGATGCCGCCGATGACCGGGGCTGGCAGGCAGTAGCGGCGCAGGAACGGGACCTTGATGCGCAGCAGTACGCCGACGTAGTAGACTGCTGTGGCCGCGGCGAGCGTTTGGTAGATGTTGAGGTTGACGTTGATGGGATCCATTTGATGACTTCCTTTACTTCTGTTCTAGCTGTTGTATCCGTTGTATCGCATCCGTGCTGCAGGAATGGGGATTCCTGTAGACAGCGTGACTTATCCGTGTGTAAAACTGTAACACGAGTACTATCATACCAAAAAATCATTGGAGATACAACACTTTTGTTATAGGTTCTGCAAGAGAATTTGTGTGGCATCCTGCGGTCAATCTATTGCATTACGCGGGGAAAGCATGTATAATGAGTAAGTAATTTTTAGGTTTGCAAGTGAGGATACGACAGGTATCCCTTTTCTTTTATAGGAGGCAGATTACACAGAATGAGTATGACGACTAATGATAAGCTCCGCAATATCGCAATCATTGCGCACGTCGACCACGGCAAGACGACGCTGGTCGATGCCATGCTGAAGCAGAGCCATGTATTCCGCTCGAATGAGCAGGTGGCTGAGCGCGTCATGGATTCGGGCGATATCGAGCGCGAGCGCGGCATCACGATCCTCTCGAAGAACACGGCCATCATGTACAACGGCATCAAGATCAACATCGTCGACACCCCGGGCCATGCGGACTTCGGCGGCGAAGTCGAGCGTGTCCTCAACATGGTCGACGGCGTTCTCCTGCTCGTCGATGCCTTCGAAGGCCCGATGCCGCAGACGAAGTACGTCCTGCGCAAGGCTCTCGAGCAGAAGCTCAAGCCAATCGTCGTCATCAACAAGATCGATAAGCCGAACCAGCGCGTGGACGATGTCTACGACGAAGTCCTCGAGCTCTTCATGGAACTCGATGCCGATGACGATCAGCTCGACTTCCCGGTCATCTACGCGACGGCCCGCGACGGCATCGCGAAGTACAATATGGAAGATGAGAGCACGAACCTCGAGCCGCTGATGGAGACGATTGTCAAAGAGATCCCGGCTCCGCACGGCGACCCGGACGGCCCGCTGCAGATGATGGTCACGACGCTCGAGGCAGATGCCTTCGTCGGCCGCGTCGCTGTCGGCCGCATCAGCCGCGGCACGGCTCGCACGAACCAGAATGTCGTGCTCATTAACGGCGACCAGGAAATCCGCGCGAAGATCGGCAAGGTCTTCGTCTACCAGGGCATGCAGCGCATCGAAGTGCCGGAAGCCAAGATGGGCGAGATCGTCGCTCTGACGGGTCTCGGCGATGTCAGCATCGGCTACACGGTCGCTGACGCTGAGCAGCCGGAAGCACTGCCGGCCATCCGCATCGACGAGCCGACGCTCTCCATGACGTTCGGCGTCAACACGAGCCCGTTCGCCGGCCGCGAAGGCCAGTTCGTCACGAGCCGCCATCTGCGCGACCGTCTGTTCAAGGAAGTCGAGACGAACGTCGCGATGAAGGTCGAAGAGACGGATTCGCCGGATGTCTTCAAGGTATCGGGCCGCGGCGAGCTGCATCTGTCCATCCTCATCGAGGAGATGCGCCGCGAGGGCTACGAGCTGCAGGTCGGCAAACCGGAAGTTGTCTACAAGACGATCAACGGCCAGCTCTGCGAGCCAATCGAGAACCTGACGGTCGAAGTGCCGCAGGAGTACATGGGCGCTGTCATGGAAGGCCTCGGCACGCGCAAGGCTGAGCTCACGAACATGACGGAGACGGCTGGTTACATGCGCCTCGAGTTCACGATCCCGGCACGCGGCCTCATCGGTTTCCGCTCCGAGCTCCTGACGAGCACGAAGGGCAACGGCATCATGAACCACGTCTTCCACGGCTATGCACCGTACAAGGGCGACATCCCGGGCCGCACGCGCGGTTCGCTCGTCGCGTTCGAGCAGGGTGAGACGACGGGCTACGGCATCTACACGCTGCAGGACCGCGGCACGATGTTCATCGGACCGAACGAGCAGGTCTACGAAGGCATGATCGTCGGCGAGAACTCCCGCGAGAACGATATCGACATCAACCCGTGCAAGAAGAAGAACGTCTCCAACATGCGTACGTCCTCTTCGGATGAGGCCATCCGCCTGACGCCGCCGCGCATTCTCTCGCTCGAGCAGGCCATCGAGTACATCAACAGCGATGAGCTCGTCGAGGTCACGCCGGAGCACATCCGCCTGCGCAAGGCCATCCTCGACCGCACGATCCGCGGCCGCAATGCCAAGAACGCTCGCAAGGGCTGATTTTGTCTGCGGCATCTATAACAGATAAAATTTAAGAAAACCTGCTGGATATGAAAATATCCAGCAGGTTTTTTGCATTTTTCGTCGAAATGTGTTATCATGTCGATAGTTAAATCCAGTTTTGTACACATGTACGTGTGGATAAATATGTGTGGAGCAATATGAATTCAGGTGGAAGGACGAGATGTTATGAGTGGTATGGAGACGATCAAAGGAAAGTTCCAGGGCCTCATTGATGTATTGATGCCGTGGGAGGACGTAGAGGTAGAGGAGCACAAGGATGCTGCTGCTGAGAAGAGCCAGCAGCAGGCCGTAGCGAAACCGGCCCGCGCCGCAGCGCAGGAGTACAAGGTCTCGGGCGGCGACTCAATCTATGTCGAGCGCACAGAGGCCCAGGAGCCTGCGCCGTCGTTCCGCACGCGCACGCGCGCGCAGCATCCGCAGCTGACGGTCCATACGACGAAGATCCCGGAACTCCGCGTACAGATCTACGTGCCGGAGAACTTCGACCAGGTCACGGACATCGCGGACAACCTCAAGTCGGGCAAGGCTGTTGTCGTCAACTACGAGCGCGTTGCGGTCGAAGAGCAGCGCCGCATCTGCGACTTCGTCAACGGCGCCTGCTACGTCGTCAATGGCTGCGCGAAGCGCATCTCGGAGCAGATTGTGCTCTACGCGCCGGAAGGCGTCGATGTTGCTGAAGCGATGCCGGCGGCACTCAAAGACTAACAATCCGTCCAGATGAAACCATGGATTCATGCCAGCCTGCCTCAAGGGGCAGGCTGTTTTTCGTTGCCAAGAGCAGCGGATTGCTGAAGCATTAGAAATCAGGAAAGAGGAATTTCAGATGAACCAGAATCAGGCCAATATGGCAAAGAAGGATGAGGTACTTGAAGGCGTGCTGCAGGAGTTTGCGAAACTCGCAGCTATCCCGCGCAAATCCGGCCACGAGCAGGCCGTCAGCGACTTTCTGAAGTCGTACCTCGGTGAGCTCGGCTTTACGGTCACGCAGGATGAGGCGAACAACATCATCGCGGACAAGAAGGCGACGGCTGGCTTCGAGAAGGCGCCGCTGACCATCCTGCAGGGCCATATGGACATGGTCTGCGTGGCTGAGGAGGGCTATGCATACGACCCGCTCAAAGACCCCATAAAGCTCGTGCGCACGGAAGAATTCCTCTCGGCGGAGGGGACGAGCCTCGGTGCGGATGACGGCATCGGCGTGGCGGAGGCCATCTACATCATGAAGACGGCGAAGGACCACGGCCCGCTGCGCCTCATCGTCACGACGGATGAGGAGCAGAGCATGAAGGGCGCCATCCACCTCTCGGCGGACCATCTCAAGGATGCCTCATTCCTGATCAACTGCGACAGCGAGAACTACGATGAGCTGACGGTCGGCAGTGCCGGCAGCGTTGACCTCGACTTCACGCGCGAGCTCAAGCGCGTGGAGCCGGAGACGTCGGCCGCCTGGAAGATCGAGGTCAAAGGCCTGCGCGGCGGCCACTCTGGCGAGCGCATCGGCGACGGCCGCGGCAATGCCATCCGCACGCTCGCGATGATCCTGACGGCACTGCAAGCGAAGGGCGAGGTCGAGCTCGCTTCCTTTACGGGCGGCAAGGCGCGCAACGCCATCCCGAACGATGCGACGGCTGTCATCGTCACGGACATCCCGAAGGCGGACATCGAGGCGGTCATCGCGGACCAGAAGGAGCGCTTCACGCAGATGTACGGCAATGTCGAGCCGCAGATCCTCGTGCCGCTGACGAGTGTCGAGGCAGCGCAGCAGGTCCTCAAGGCGGGCGATGCCAAGCGCCTGCTGAGCCTGCTGACCATCTTGCACACGGGCGTCTACGCGATGTCGACGGTCATTCCTGGTCTCGTCGAGACGAGCGCCAACCTCGGCGTCGTCAACATGACGGCGGAAGAAGTGGAGGTCCAGTTCTTCCCGCGTTCGGCCATCGACCAGAAACTCGATGAATTCCGTCAGTACGCCGAGACGGTCGCGGAACTCACGGGCTTCACGGCACACATCGGCACGCAGTCGCCGGGCTGGAAGGAGAACAAGGAGAGCCGCCTCGCCAAGATCGTGGCGGAGACGTTTGCCGAGCAGAACGGCAAGCCGATGAAGGTCGAGACGATCCACGCCGGCCTCGAGTGCGGCTGGCACTTCCGCAAGAACCCGAAACTCGACATGGTGTCGATCGGCGTGACGACGAAGGACATCCATAGCCCGAACGAGCACCTCGTGCTCGCGACCGTCAAGCCGCAGGTCGACCTCATCGTCGCGACGCTGCACAAGATCGCCGCACTCTGATCGAGGCCATCGGTCTTTGCAGGAATAACAGGAAGATACGATAGAGATGCCGCATGGAGACAGCTTGTCCATGCGGCATCTCTATCTTCTGTATCATGGACAAGTACGGCTATTTTTGATACAATAAAGCATTGATTGTGAGATAGACAGCAAAGAAAAGGACGGAATACAACGTATGAAAATGATAGATGGCAAGCTGCATCGCTATGCGTATCTCCTGGTCTATGGATGCCAGATGAACCAGAGCGATGCGGAGCGCATGATGGGGCAGCTCCGCACGATCGGCTATGAGCGGACGGAGTCGATGGAGGAGGCGGACCTCATCCTCATCAACACCTGCTGCGTGCGCGAGACGGCGGAGGACCGCGTCTACGGCAAGATCGGCGAGATCAAGCGCCTCAAGCGCGAGAACCCAGAGCTGATCTTCGGCATCACGGGCTGCATGGCGCAGAAAGAGGGTGATGCGCTCATCAAGCGCGCGCCGCACATCGACTTCGTGCTCGGCACCAACAAGGTCCACGAGCTCACGCACGTCGTGCAGGAGATCCAGGCGGAGCACGGTCACGTCGTCGACGTGCAGCTCGGCGAGACGGAGCTGCCGGACGACGTACCCGTCGCACGCGCGGGCAGCCTCTCGGCTTGGGTGCCGATCATGTACGGCTGCAACAATTTCTGCACGTACTGCATCGTGCCGTACGTGCGCGGCCGCGAGCGCAGCCGCCTGCCTGAGGACATCGTGCATGAGGTCGAGGAGGCCGTGAAGAACGGCTATGAGGAAGTCACGCTGCTCGGCCAGAATGTCAACTCCTACGGCAAGGACCACAAGCTCGCAGACTTTGCAGATCTCCTCAAGATGGTCGACAAGGTGCCGGGCATCCGCCGCGTGCGCTTCATGACCTCGCACCCAAAGGACCTCTCGGACAAGGTCATCGCGGCCATCCGCGACGGCGAGCACCTCTGCGAGCACATCCACCTGCCGGTCCAGTACGGCAGCAACCGCATCCTCAAGGCGATGAACCGCGTCTACACGGTGGAGTCGTACCGCGACCTCGTGCGCCGCATCCGCGCGGCCATCCCGGACGTGAGCCTGACGACGGATCTCATCGTCGGCTTCCCCGGCGAGACGGATGAGGACTTCCAGCAGATGCTCGCCTTCCTGCGCGAGATTCGCTACGACTCGGCTTACACCTTCATCTACTCGAAGCGGTCGGGCACACCGGCGGCGACGATGGAGAACCAGGTCGAGGAGTCCGTCAAGAAGGAGCGCCTGAATGCGCTTATGGCCGTGCAGAACGAGATCAGCCTCGCCATCAACGAGAAGCTCCTCGGCAAGACGCTGGAAATCATGGTGGAGGGCCCGAGCAAGAACGAGCCTTCCGTTTGGATGGGCCGCACGCGTACCAACAAGATCGTGCTGTTCGCGCATGCGGGCGAGAAGCCGGGCGACTTCATCGACGTCCGCATCACGCACCCGCAGACCTGGGTCCTTAAGGGCGAACGCGTATCATAAAGAATAAAGAGAAATGACAGGCGTGCTGGCATCGTGTCAGCACGTCTTTTATCCAGGAGGTGTAATATCGATGGAAATGACGCCGATGATGCAGCAGTATCTCGCGACGAAGGAGCAGAATCCGGGAGCAATCCTGTTCTTCCGCCTCGGCGATTTTTATGAGATGTTCTTTGAAGATGCCAAGCTCGTCTCGAAGGAGCTCGGCCTGACGCTGACGAGCCGCAGCAAGGGGCAGGATGCGCCGATGTGCGGCGTGCCGTACCATGCGGCTGAGACGTACGTCAACAAGCTCGTCAAGCGCGGCTACAAGGTGGCCATCGCCGAGCAGATCGGCGACCCGAAGGCCAAAGGGCTGACAAAGCGCGAGGTCATCAAGGTCGTGACGCCGGGCACAATCCTCTCGGAGTCTGCGCTGCAGGCGACGCAGAACAACTACATCGCACTCATCTACGAGACGGGTGAGAAGATCGTGCTCGCGGGCGCCGACATCTCGACGGGCGAGTGCTTCTATGGCATCTACGAGGGCGGCAACCGCCTGCAGATGCTGCTCGATGAGCTCTACCGCCTGATGATGCCGGAGCTCCTGATCGTTGGCAAGCCGTCGTTTGCCAGTGCGCTCAAGGAGTTTGCCGCTCTGCGCCTGCCGCACTGCTCGTTCACGCCGATCGCGGAAGTCTCGCATCATATCGAGGACCGCATCGTCGAGCACTTCGACGCGGCGACGCGCCCCGCGCAGCCGGAGGCAAAGGAGGCGGTGGCGACGCTGCTTGACTACCTCCACGAGACGGTCCGCACGGACCTCACGCAGCTCAACCAGCTGACGTATCTCGATGCCTCAGAGAACCTCGTCGTCGACACGTACACGCTGCGCAACCTCGAGATCACGCGCAACCTGCGCGATGGCGGCAAGAAGAACACGCTCCTCGATGTCCTCGACTTTACGGAGACGGCGATGGGCAGCCGCCTCTTGAAGAAGTGGCTCGAGTATCCTTTGCTGAGCATCGCGGGCATCACGCAGCGCCTCGATGCGGTCGGAGAGCTCGTCGGCGACTTCTCGCTGCGCGGCGGCGTGCGCGAGGGCTGCCGCGAGATCCACGACTTCGAGCGCCTCCTGACGCGCATCGAGGTCGGCACGGCCAATGCACGCGACCTCATTGCGCTCAAGATCTCCTTGCGCTGCCTGCCGGGCATCCGCGAGAAGCTGCAGGGCGCGAAGTCGGCGATGCTCAAGCAGGCCGAGGCGAAGGTGGAGACCTTCGATGCTCTCGTCGACCTCTTGGAGCGCGCCATCGTCGAGGACCCGGGCATCAGCCTGCGCGAGGGCGGCATCATCAAAACGGGCTACAACGAAGAGCTCGATGAGTACCGCCGCATCTCGCACGACAGCAAGGCGATGCTGCAGGAGATCGAGGAGCGCGAGAAGGAGCAGACGGGCATCAAAGCGCTGAAGATCGGTTACAACAAGGTCTTCGGCTACTACATCGAGGTGCGCCACAGCGGCGCGGATCGTGTGCCGGACCGCTACATCCGCAAGCAGACGCTCGCGAATGCGGAGCGCTACATCACGGAGGAACTCAAGGAGTTCGAGACGAAGATCCTCGGCGCGCAGGAGAAAATCGTCAACATCGAGTACAACCTCTTCACAGAGGTCCGCGAGACCATCAAGGCGCATCTGACCGAGATCCAGCAGACGGCGCACGAGATCGCGCTCGTCGATGTGCTCGCGAGCCTTGCGGAGGCGGCCAGCACCTATAACTACGTGCGCCCACAGATGCGGACGGATGGCGTCATCGACATCAAGGACGGCCGCCATCCGCTCGTGGAGCGCATCCTGACGCGCGACCTCTTCGTGCCGAACGATGCGCATCTCGACCATCAGGACTGCGAGATCATGCTGATCACGGGCCCGAACATGGCGGGCAAGTCGACGTACATGCGCCAGGTGGCACTTTTGACGCTCATGGCGCAGATCGGCAGCTTCATCCCCGCGCGCGAGGCTTCCATCTCGCCGGTCGACCGCATCTTCACGCGCATCGGCGCGAGCGATGACCTCGTCAGCGGCCAGAGCACCTTCATGGTGGAGATGAATGAGGTTGCGCAGATCCTCAAGTACGCGACGAAGGACAGTCTCGTCATCCTCGACGAGATCGGCCGCGGTACGAGCACGTTCGACGGCATGAGCATCGCGCGCGCCGTCATCGAGCACATCGAGAAGAAGGTCCACGCCAAGACGCTCTTTGCGACGCACTACCATGAGCTCACGGACCTCGAGGACGACAAGATCAAGAACTTCTGCGTGGCCGTCAAGGAGCGCGGCAATCAGGTGGCCTTCCTGCGGCGCATCGTGCTCGGTGCGGCCGACAAGTCGTACGGCATCCACGTCGCGCGGCTCGCGGGCCTGCCGAAATCCGTCACGAGCCGCGCCGAGGAGATCCTCGCGATGCTCGAGGCAGAGGCGCCAGATGCAGCGGCCGTGACTGCTGCCAAAGCAGCGCCAGCGTCAGGCAGCGCGGCAAAAGCAGAGCCTGCCGCATCGGCTATGGGCTCGCTCTTTGCCTCGAGCCTCAGCGACACTTTGCTCTCGCTCGACGTCATGACGATGACGCCGCTCGAGGCGATGAACGAGCTCTACAAGCTGCAGGAGCAGGCAAAAAGGGAGGCGGGTAAAGCATGACCATCCATGTACTCGACGACAATACCATCAACAAGATCGCGGCGGGCGAGGTCGTAGAGCGGCCGGCGTCCGTCATCAAGGAGCTCATCGAGAACGCGATGGATGCGGGGGCGACCCGCATCGAGGTGGAGATCATGGCGGGCGGCACGAGTTTTATGCGCGTGACGGACAACGGCAGGGGCATGAGCGCCGAGGATGCGCACCTCGCCATCCTGCGCCATGCGACGAGCAAGATCCGCGAGGTCGGCGACCTCAACACGATTGGCACGCTGGGCTTCCGCGGCGAGGCACTGCCGACGATCGCCTCTGTCTCGCGCTTCTCGCTGCTGACGCGCCGCGAGGGCGACGACCTCGGCACGCGCGTGACCATCACGGGCGGCAAGGAGCCGGATTTCATCGAGGCGGGTTGCAACATCGGCACGACGGTCAAGGTGGAAGACCTCTTCTTCAACACACCGGCGCGCAAGAAGTTCCTCAAGACGAACCACACGGAGGGCGCGCGCATCAATGACTTCATCGTCAAGCTCGCGCTCTCGCGCCCCGACATCGAGTTCCACTTCATCAACAACAACAAGATGTCTGTCGTGACGCCGGGCACGGGCAATCTCTACGACACGATACAGGCCATCTACGGGGACAAGACAGCAGACTCGCTTTTAGGGCTCACGCTCGAGGATGAGGACATCAAGATCTCTGGCTACATCACGAAGCCGTCGATGCTCAAGAGCAGCCGCGCCTGGCAGACGTACATCGTCAACTCGCGCATCATCCAGAACCGCGCAATCGCCAAGGCCATCGACAACGCCTACAAGTCGCTGATCCCGAAGAGCGGCTTCCCGCTGGCGGTCCTCTGCATCGAGGTGCCGCAGCGCACGATTGACGTCAACGTGCACCCACAGAAGAGCGAGCTCAAGTTCGAGGATGAGAGCCACATCTTCAAGGCCGTCTACAAGGCTGTGCTCGACGCCATCCGGCCGGCGGGCCGGGGGCTTGGCGAGGTAGCCGCCGTCGTCGAGAAGCCGGAGCAGCACGTGACGATGGAGCCCATGCAGTTCGTGCCGGCGACGGAGCCGCTCGCCGAGCCCATCATCCCGCAGTGGCCGCAGGCAAGCTCGGCGCAGGCAGCTGCAGCGAGCCCCATAGGTGCGCAGAGCAAGCCTAAGACCATCTACGAGGCCGTGCACCGCACGGCACCGTCCGCCGCATCTTCGCTGGCCGGCTTCTCTGATGCACAAGAGAGCCTGCGCCGCGAGCGCGAGGCCGCTGCTCCTCTGCACGATATCCATGCGGCTCATCCCGTGTTGGAAGGCACGGTAGCAGAGACGGCGGCAGCGCCTCTGTCATCTGCGCAAGAGACGCCGTGCTCTGAGGGAGAAAAGGGAGAGCGGCTCCAGTACGAGGGCACGGTCGTGCCGATCGGCCAGGTCGACCTGACTTACATCATCGCGCAGGACGCCAAGGGGCTCTATATCGTCGACCAGCATGCGGCGCACGAGCGCATCCTCTTCGACAAGTTCTCGGCAATGGCGGGCGACATCCCCTCGCAGCAGCTGCTCGTCCACCAGATCCTGACGTTTGACCGCAAGGAGTCGGAGCTCGTCGAGGCGCATCAGGAGCTCTTTGCCTCGCTCGGCTTCCACATGGAGATGAGCGGCGAGCGCGAGTTCCGCCTCATCGAGGTGCCGGCCGACGTGCCCGTCAGCGAAGCGGAGGACATCATCCGCGAGATCCTGACGAATCTCATGGACATGCACGAGACGACGGCGAAGGAAATAAGGCAGGCATGCCTCGCGACGACGGCCTGCCGCGCAGCCATCAAGGCCGGCGAGGAACTGAGCTTCCGCCAGATGCAGATCATCCTCGACGCGCTCGCGCATACGGATTTCCCTTATACCTGCCCACATGGGCGCCCGACCATCCTGAAGTTCAGCAGCGAGGAGCTGGCCAAGATGTTCAAGCGCACGGGCTTTGGCTTTTGATACGATACAGATAGGATACAGTTGGAGGATGATACGATGGTTCAGGCAATCGCGACGACGGGCCGCAAGTGCAGCGAGGATGCCGTCGCCCTGGCGAAATGGGCGGCAGAGCATGCGGGGATTCCCTACGTGCCGCGCGCAAATCTCTCGGGCAAGGCACTGCGCGAGCGCTATGGGGTCGACTTCATCCTGATTGCGAAGCAGGGCCTCCTGATGCTCTCGACGCCATCTGGCGACCTCTTCTTCCACCCGAACATGGCACATCTGCGCCTCAAGAACCTGCGCTTCGGCAGCGCGGGTACGGGTGACCGCATGGTCGAGGCCATGGACCTCTCGCGCGGCATGAGCGTGCTCGACTGCACGCTGGGCTTCGGCGCGGATGCAATCGTCGCGAGCTTTGCAGTCGGTCCAGAAGGGCAGGTCACGGGCATCGAGTCGCAGCCGCTCATCGAGACGGTCGTCGGCTACGGCCTCGCGCACTTCAAGGCGGAGAACTGGCCGATACAGGAGGCTATGCGCGGCATCCATACGGTCTGCGCGGACGCCTTCGACTATCTGAAGGAGCAGCCGGATGATTCCGTCGACGTCGTCTACTTCGACCCGATGTTCCGCCATCCGCTGCTCGAGAGCCGCAGCCTCTCGCCGCTGCGCACGGTGGCCAACCACGAGCCGGTCTCAGAGGCGATGATCGAGGAGGCCTGCCGCGTGGCAAGGCGCCGCGTCGTCTTCAAGGAGAACGCGCGCAGTCTGGAGTTTGAGCGCCTCGGCTTCACGAAGATCATGGGCGGCCGCTACAGCAAGGTCCACTACGGCGTGCGCATCCTCTGATGCTCGGGTGGGCAGATGCATCAAGATGCATCTGGTATACTTTTTTGAGACACTTCCATCTGGAAGTGTCTTTTTACATTGATTTATGGACGCCTTGATGATAAAATAAAAAAGAATGATTTGATCGGATAAAAACTTCATACTACCATTCCTGCGCGACGTTCATCATGACAGATGCCCCGCATCGTGTGAGGCAGCACGGATTCTTGTCATGGTTATGGGAACGCTTTCTTAGCGCGTCTAACGCATCTAGCACGTCATCGGAGAAGAGAAGCAGGGCAGGAAGGAACGATAGGGGATTTCTATCCAGCAACCATACGCAACGTATATCAAAATAAAGATGTATCATAAATTTTGCATTTGCATTCTGCTATGAGATGCAGCAAACACTTTGGAGGTGTACTTTTTTGGCTAAAGGAGCACAAAAATTACAGATCATCCCTCTCGGAGGCCTGGGGGAGATCGGCAAGAATATGACCGTCATCCGCGTGGATGATGAGATTCTCGTCATCGATGCGGGACTGATGTTCCCGGATGAAGACATGCTCGGCATCGACCTCGTCATCCCGGATATCAGCTATCTCATCGAGAACAAGGACAAGATCAAGGCCATCGTGCTGACGCACGGCCACGAGGACCACATCGGCGCGCTGCCGTACGTCCTCAAGAAGATCAACGTGCCGGTCTACGGCACGCGCCTGACGCTCGGCATCCTCGAGGGGCGCCTCAAGGAGAACGGCGTCGACTCGAGCAACCTGCATTCGGTCATGCAGGGCGACATCATCAACGTCGGCTGCTTCAGCGTCGGCTTCATCCGCGTCAACCACTCGATCCCGGATGCCGTCGGACTCTCCATCAAGACGCCGGTCGGCATGATCGTGCACACGGGCGACTTCAAGCTCGACTACACGCCGATTGACGGCAAGATGACGGACTTCCGCCGCTTCTCCGACCTCGGCAACCGCGGCGTCCTCGTGCTCATGGCGGATTCGACGAATTCGGAGCGCGAGGGCCATACGCCGTCGGAGCGCACGGTTGGGGCGGCCTTCGACCGCGCCTTCCACAATGCGCGCGGCCGCATCATCGTCGCGACGTTCTCGTCGAACGTCCACCGCATCCAGCAGGTCATCGACACGGCCGTCCGCTACAAGCGCCACGTCGCCGTGCTCGGCCGCAGCATGGTCAACGTCGTCAACATCTCTTTGGAGCTCGGCTACATCACGGCGCCTGAGGGCACGATCGTCGACATCGACGAGATCCACAACTACCGCATGGAGCAGATGGTCATCATCACGACGGGCAGCCAGGGAGAGCCGATGTCGGCACTGACGCGCATGTCGATGAGCGACCACCGCAAGGTCGGCATCGTGCCGGGCGACACGGTCATCATCTCGGCAACGCCGATCCCGGGCAACGAGAAGCTCGTCTCGAAGACGATCGACAACCTCATGAAGCTCGGCGCCAACGTCATCTACGGACGCAACCAGGGCATCCACGTCTCGGGCCATGCGAGCCGCGAAGAGCTCAAGCTCATGCACAACCTCGTGCGCCCGAAGTTCTTCATCCCGGTCCACGGTGAGTACCATCACCTCGTGCAGCATGCCCGCCTCGCGCGCGAGCTCGGCATGCCGAAGGAGAACATCTTCATCAGCGAGAACGGCCAGATCCTCGAGTTCACGCGCGACAAGGGCCAGGTGGCCGGCAAGGTCACGGCCGGCATGGTCATGGTCGACGGCCTCGGCGTCGGCGATGTCGGCAACATCGTATTGCGCGACCGCCGCCAGCTCTCGCAGGACGGCATCCTGATTGTCGTCGTCACGATGAACAAGCAGACGCACCGCGTCGTCTCGGGCCCGGATATCGTCTCGCGCGGCTTCGTCTACGTGCGCGAGTCGGAGGCCCTGATGGACGAGGCTACGGCTCGCGTGCAGCAGGCACTCGACCGCTGTGAGGACGAGAAGGTCAAGGAGTGGGCTGCCATCAAGTCGAATGTACGCGATGCGCTGGGCCGCTACCTCTTCGAGAAGACGCGCCGCCGCCCGATGATCCTGCCGATCATCATGGAGGTCTGAGGTCAGTACCATATGGAATTTGAGCCGGAGCATCGTCTCCGGCTTTTCTGCTGATTATATCGTGATTCTATCGTAAACGGGAAGGAGTGAAAGCATGCCGTTTACCCATCTCCATGTCCACACGGAGTTCAGCCTGCTCGACGGTGCGAGCCGCATCAAGGAACTCATCGAGACGACGAAAGCGCTCGGCATGGACAGCATCGCCATCACCGACCACGGCGCCATGTACGGCGTCATCGACTTCTATAAAGAGGCAAAGAAGCAGGGCGTGAAGCCCATCATCGGCTGCGAGGTCTACGTGGCCCCGGGCGCGCGCCAGGAGCACCGCGAGGTCAATGGCGTCCGCTACTACCACCTGATCCTGCTCGCGGAGAACCAGACGGGCTATCGCAATCTCGTCAAGCTCGTCTCGTTGGCCAACATCGAGGGCATGTACTACAAGCCGCGCGTCGACAAGGACCTCCTGCGCCAGTACCACGAGGGCATCATCTGCCTCTCGGCCTGCATCGCCGGCGAGATCCCGCGCGCCATCCTGCAGGACAATATGGAGCGCGCCGACGCGCTTGTGCGCGAATACCTCGAGATCTTCGGCCGCGAGAACTTCTTCCTTGAGATCCAGAAACACGGCCTGCCGGAGGAGCGCAAGGCCAACGCCGGCCTCGTCGAGCTCGCCAAGAAGTACGATGTCGGGCTCGTCGCGACGAACGACCTGCACTATGTGCACCGCGAGGACAGCGAGTTCCACGACATCCTGCTCTGCATCCAGATGAACAAGACGTTCGACGATCCCGACCGCATGCGCTTCGCGAGCGACGACTACTACCTGAAATCGCCGGAGGAGATGGCGGCGCTGTTTCCTGACTTGCCGGAGGCCATCGCCAACACGGAGAAGATTGCCGCGCGCTGTAAGGTCGACTTCGAGTTCGGCCACCTGCAGCTGCCGTATTACCCAATCCCAGCGCCGTATGCCGACGATGAAGCCTACCTGCGCCATCTCTGCGAGGAGAACCTGCCGCGCCGCTACCAGGAGGTCACGGAGAAGATCCGCGAGCGCCTCGAGTACGAGCTCGGCATCATCCACCGCATGGGCTATGACAGCTATTTCCTCATTGTCTGGGATTTCATCAATTACTCGCGCGAGCACGGCATCGGCGTCGGCCCGGGCCGCGGCTCGGCCGCCGGCAGCATCGTCGCTTACCTGCTCGGCATCACGAACCTCGACCCGCTGAAGTACGACCTGCTCTTCGAGCGCTTCCTCAATCCGGAGCGCGTGACGATGCCGGATATCGATGTCGACTTCGACTACATCCAGCGCGGCAAGGTCATCGACTACGTCAAGGAGCGCTACGGCTACGACCACGTCGCGCAGATTGTCACCTTCGGTACGATGGCGGCGAAGGGTGCCATCCGCGATGTCGGGCGCGTGCTCAATCTGCCGTATGCGGAGGTGGCAGAGATCGCGAAGCTCGTGCCGAACGAGCTCAAGATCACGCTCGACAAGGCGATGCAGGAGTCGGCCGACTTCCGCAAGGCGTACGAGAGCAGCGAGGACATTCACCGGCTCATCGACCTTGCGCGCAAGATCGAGGGACTGCCGCGCCACTCGTCGACGCATGCCGCCGGCGTCGTGATCGCGCGCCATCCGCTGACGGACTACGTGCCGGTCTCCATCTCGGAGGGCACGCTCGTCACGGAGTACGACAAGGACCACGTCGAGGAGCTCGGCCTCCTCAAGATGGACTTCCTCGGCCTGCGCACGCTGACGGTCATCAGCGATACCATCGCGAACATCGAGAAGAGCCGCCACGAGAAGGTCGACATTGACAAGATCCCGCTGACAGACGGGCTGACCTCGAAGATGCTCTGCGAGGGCAAGACGGGCGCGGTGTTCCAGATGGAGTCGGCCGGCATGACGCAGCTCGTGCGCGACCTCGCACCCGAGAACTTTGCTGACCTCATCCCGCTCGTCGCGCTCTACCGTCCGGGCCCATTGGGCAGTGGTATGGTCGAGGACTTCATCAAGGGGCGCCATGGGGAGAAGGAAGTCACCTACATGCACCCGCTGCTAGAGCCCATCCTCAAGGAGACGTTCGGCGTCGTGCTCTATCAGGAGCAGGTCATGCAGATCGTGCAGGTGCTCGCGGGCTTCACGCTCGGACAGGCCGACCTCTTGCGCCGCGCGATGGGCAAGAAGAAGCACGAGATCCTGATGGCGCAGAAGGAGAACTTCCTCGATGGCTGCGAGAAGAACCACATTGATGCGGGTCTTGCCAACACGATCTTCGACCTCTTGACGCACTTCGCCGACTACGGCTTCAACAAGTCGCACAGTGCGGCATACGCGCTCGTCGCCTGGCAGACGGCCTACCTCAAGGCGCACTACCCGGCGGAGTTCATGGCGGCGATGCTCACGAGCATCATGGACACGCCGAAGGTCTCGACCTACATCGAGCTCTGCCGCCGCATGGGCATCAAGATCCTGCCGCCGGACATCAATGCGAGCTCCGCCTACTTCAGCGTCGACGGGGATGCCATCCGCTTCGGACTCGCCGCCGTGCGCAATGTCGGCGAGACGGCCATCGAGAATGTCGCGCGCATCCGCGAGGAGGGCGGCCTCTTCGGCTCGCTCTCGGACTTCTGCCGCCGCGTCGACATGCGTGTCGTCAACCGCCGCGTCATCGAGAGCCTCATCAAGTGCGGCGCGTTCGACTCGTTCGGCGCGAAGCGCAGTCAGCTCCTCGCTATCCTGCCGCAGACCGTCATGGAAGCGGCCCAGCAGCAGAAGGACGCCGTGAGCGGCCAGATGGGCCTCTTCTCCGACGAGACGATTGAGGAGACGGGCATGCTGCAGCTGCCGGACATCGATGAAGTGCCGAAGGCAGAGCGGCTGCGCTGGGAGAAGGAGGCGACGGGCTTCTACATCACGGGCCATCCACTGGACCAGTACGCGGCAAAGCTCGAGAATCTGCCGCGCATCGGCAGCCTGCAGCCGGATACCGTGCGCGACAAGCAGGTCGTGCGCATCGGCGGCATGCTGACGGAGGCAAAGCGCATCACGACAAAGAAGGGGGACACGATGTGCTTCGCGACGGTCGAGGACTTCACCGACTCCATCGAGGTCACGGTCTTCCCGCGCACGTTCTACCAGAATATGAACCTGCTCGTGCCCGACACGCCTGTCGTCGTGCAGGGACACATCGACATGACGGATGAGACGGTTAAGCTCATCGCCGATTCGGTCTGGGCGCTCAAGGACTACCGCTTCGCCTACTACATCGAGCTGCCAGCAGGCGGCCTGCCCGAAGTGAAGCGCACGGAGATGAAGCAGCTAATCGCCGCGCATCACGGCGATTACGCGACGTTCTTCCACTCGGGCGGCCACTGGCAGAAGGCCCGCGAGAATTTCTGGCTCGATGACGCAGCCGAGACATTTGAACAGCTTACGGCCATCGTCGGTGCGGGAAAAGTCCGGAAACGCTGAGCGCGGCTTATTGCGGGGAGCGGGAATGGATGATAAAATAGGGATGATTTATCCTTCTCCTCGATGTGTTTTGAGGGAAAATGAGGGAATACAAGGAGTTTGAATTCAGATTGAAACAGAGAAGAATCGGCCGTCTCCTGCTTGCGGGCGGGCTCGCTCTGGCATTTTTCGTGCCACAGATCGCTGCCACGCCGGTACAGGCAGAGGCCGTCTATGATATCAAGGAGATGCCGCGCCCCGATATCCCGGGACTCGTCATCAGTCCCGATGACCCATTGCAGAACCTGACGGCGCGCTCGGCTGTCGTCATCGATGCCGCATCGGGCCAGGTCATCTACGAGCGCAACAAGGACGAGCGCCGCTTTCCGGCGAGCACGACGAAGATCATGACGCTCATCCTGGCGCTCGAACATTCCAACATGGATGACATGGTGACGGTCAGCAGCAATGCCGCTGGCACGGAGGGCTCGACGCTCTGGCTCGAGGCGGGCGAGAAGATTCGCATGGGCGACCTGCTCTACGGCATGATGATGCACTCCGGCAACGACGCGACGGTCGCTGTCGCGGAGCACATCGCGGGCTCCGTCGACAAGTTCGCCGCGATGATGACCGCGAAGGCGCACGAGATCGGCGCCGTCAACACGAACTTCGCCAACGCCAATGGCCTGCCGCGCGAAGACCACTACACGACGGCCTACGACCTCGCGAAGATCACGGCCTACGGCTACCGCGTGCCGGGCTTCGAGCAGATTGTCAGCACGAAGGAGATTGACTTCGACTGGGTCAAGGACCCGTCACATCACCTGCGCAACGAGAACCAGATGCTCTGGCTCTACCGCGGCGCCAACGGCGTCAAGACGGGCTACACGGATGCCGCTGGCCGCTGCCTCGTCTCGGGCGCGAAGAAGGATGGGCTGCAGCTCGTCGCCGTCGTGCTCGACTCGGTCTACATGTGGAACGACTCCATCAAGCTGCTCGACTACGGCTTCGCGCATGTCGAGCCGGACACAATCGTCAAAGAGGGCGATACGGCGGGCTATGCGAATGTCGCGGGTGGCACGGGCCGCAAGCTGCCCTTGAAGGCTGCTGAGACGCTGACGCTCGCCAAGCTCAAGGGTGAGGGCGAAGCCTACAAGACGCGCATCGAGGCCGATGACCTGCGCGCGCCCATCAAGGAAGGCGATACCGTCGGTCGCCTCGTCGTGGAGCTCGACGGCAAAGAAGTCGCTTCGACCGACCTGCTCGCGGGGGCGGACATCACGCGCCGCTCGTTCTTCCTGACGGTCTGGAACTTCCTGCGGTCACTGGTGAAAGGATGAGTGCATGATGCAAGAGGAACGCCTGCAGAAGATCATCAGCCAGGCCGGCATCGCCTCGCGGCGCGCGGCGGAGAAGATGATCCTGGAGGGCCGCGTCCGGGTTGACGGCCAAGTTGTGCGCGAGCTCGGCACGAAGGTCGACCCTGCGGCGCACACGATACTGGTCGACGGCAAGAAAATCGCGGGAGAGGAGCAGCACGTCTACCTGCTGCTCAACAAGCCGAAGGGGTATCTCTCGACGGCGAAGGACGACCGCGGGCGCCGCACGGTACTCGACCTGCTGCCGGAGGTCCGCGAGCGCGTCTATCCGGTCGGCCGCCTCGACAACAACACGGAGGGCCTGCTGCTCATCACGAACGACGGTGCTCTGATGAACGGCCTGCTGCACCCGCGTTTCGAGGTCGAGAAGACGTACCATGCGGGCGTGACGGGGAAGCTGACCGAGGAAAAGCTCCAGATGCTCCGGGACGGGCTGCTGCTCGAAGACGGCATGACGGCTCCGGCGAAGGTCAGCCTGCTGCCGGAGCGCGAGCCCGGTGAACGCGCGCAAGGCCTCACGCGTGCTGCGATAACGATCCACGAGGGGCGCAACCGCCAGGTCCGCCGCATGTTCGCGGCTGTCGGCTGCGATGTCAAGGCGCTCAAGCGCGTGCGCTTTGCCGGCCTGACGCTAAAGGGCGTTGCGCGCGGCCAGCACCGCGCCCTGACGGAAGAAGAAGTCAGCAGCCTCTATCGATTGGCGGGGTGTACGAGATGAAACAGATTCTAGTCATAGGAGCCGGCCCGGCCGGCATGATGGCCGCCATCCGCGCGGCCGAGAACGGTGCGGAAGTCACGCTGCTCGAGAAGATGAAGCGGCCCGGCCGCAAGATGATGATCACGGGCAAGGGGCGCTGCAACATCACGAATGCGGCCGACGTCCCCGAGATCATCCGGAACATCCACGGCAACGGCGCCTTCCTCAACAGCTCGATGCGCGCCTTCGACAACCGGGATGTCATGGACTTCTTTGTCGAGCAGGGTGTGCCCGTCAAGGTCGAGCGCGGCAACCGCGTCTTTCCCGTCAGCGACAAGGCGCAGGATGTCGTCGATGCGATGGTGCACCGGCTGCACGAGCTCGGCGTCCGCATCGAGCTCGAGATGCCCATCACGGACATCCTGCTGCAGGAAGGACGTGTCGCGGGCGTGCGCACGAAGTCGGGCGCGCATTACAAGGCCGACGCCGTGATCCTCGCGGTGGGCGGCGCCTCGTACCCGGGCACGGGCTCGACGGGCGACGGCTATGCAATGGCGAAGAAGCTCGGCCACACAATCGTGCCGCTGCAGCCCTCGCTCGTGCCGCTCGAGACGGAGGAGGATTGGGTCAAGGACGTCCAGGGCCTCTCCCTGCGCAATGTCCGCGCCACGCTGCTCGCCGATGGCGGGAAGGTACAGGAGATGTTCGGCGAGATGATGTTCACGCACTTCGGCGTGACGGGCCCCATCATCCTCTCGATGAGCCGTCAGGCTGCCAAATGTCTCGCGGACGGCAAATTCGTCGAGCTCGAGCTCAACCTCAAGCCGGCCTTGACGCCGGAGAAGCTCGATGCGCGCGTCCAGCGCGACTTCGAGCAGTACATCCGCAAGTCCCTGAAGAACGGCCTCATGGATCTCCTGCCACACAAGCTCATCGAGCCGGTGCTCGACTGCGCCTACCTCGACCCGGAGAAGCCGGTGCATCAGGTCACGGCGGAGGAACGCCATCGCCTGGTCGAGACGTTGCAGCATCTGACGCTGACCATCACGAAGACGCGCCCGCTGGCGGAGGCCATCGTGACGGCCGGCGGCGTCTCCGTGCGGGAAATCAACCCAAAGACGATGGAGTCGAAGCTCGTGCCAGGGCTTTACTTTGCCGGCGAGGTCGTCGACGTCGATGCCTACACGGGCGGCTACAACCTGCAGGCGGCGTTCTCGATGGGCAATGCGGCGGGCTGCTGGAGCGTCTGGAACGATGACTGATGCATGGTTTTTGCATGATACCTGATAGATGAATGGAGTGGAGGAACCTCTATGGAAAATACGAAAACGATTGCCAAGGCAAGGCAGGGGCTGCACGGTACGATCGAGATCCCCGGCGACAAGTCCATCTCGCACCGCAGCGTCATGTTCTCGGCGCTCGGCTCGACACCGGTGCACATCACGAACTTCCTGCACGCACAGGACTGCCTCTCGACGGCAGCCTGCATGAAGGCGCTCGGTGCCTCGGTCGAGTTCGAGTCGGAGACGGCGCTCACAGTCTGCGGTCATGGCCTGCACGGCCTCAAGGAAGCCTCCACGATCATCGACGCGGGCAACTCGGGCACGACGCTGCGCCTCATGATGGGCATCCTCGCGCCGCAGCCGTTCCTGACGACCTTCACGGGCGACGCCTCGCTGCACAAGCGCCCGATGGGCCGCGTCATCAAGCCCCTCTCAGCGATGGGCGCGAAGATCTACGGGCGCGAGAACAACACGAAGCTGCCCATCACCATCGTGCCGGCAGAGAGCCGCCTGCACGGCATGGTCTACGAGAGCCCTGTCGCGAGCGCGCAGGTCAAGTCGGCCATTCTTCTGGCCGGCATGTACGCAGACGGCCCGACGACGGTCGTCGAGCCGTTCACCTCGCGCGACCACACGGAGCGCATGCTCGAGGCCTTCGGCGTCGAGACGAGGAAAGAGGGCACGGCCGTGACGATCGAGCCGGTCGACTCCTTCCGTGCGCCGGAGGCCATCGAGGTGCCCGGCGACATCAGCTCGGCGGCTTACTGGCTCGTGGCGGGCTCCGTCGTGCCGGGCAGCAGCCTGCTCCTGAAGAATGTCGGTGTCAATCCGACGCGCACGGGCATCCTCGACGTCCTCAAGGCGATGGGCGCTTCCGTCACGCTCGAGAACGAGCGCGTGAGCGGCGGCGAGGCCGCAGCCGACATCCGCGTCGAGGCCGCGAAGCTCCACGGCACGTCGTTTGGTGCAGCGATCATGCCGCGCCTCATCGACGAGATTCCGGTCATCGCCGTGGCGGCGCTTTTCGCCGAGGGCGACACGGTCATCACGGGTGCCGGCGAGCTGCGCGTCAAGGAGACGGATCGCCTGCAGGCCATCACGGACGAATTCAACAAGCTCGCGCCGGGCTCTGTCGAGGCGAGCGAGGACGGTCTCGTCATCCACGGTGGCACGAAGGTGCAGTGTGCCAACTGCTTCTCGTACGACGACCACCGCATGGCGATGTCGCTGGCCATCCTCGGCACGGCCGGCGAGGGCGCGGAGATTGAGCGCCCTGACTGTGTGAACATCTCGTATCCGGCGTTCTACGGTACGCTCGCCCGCCTTCAGGCATGAGCTAGTACATATCAACTTGATTTGGGGGAATCTGTTTTGAAGAAACTCGTAGTAGCAATCGACGGGCCGGCCGGTGCCGGTAAGAGCACGGTGGCACAGCTGGCCGCCAAGGAGCTCGGCTATACGTACATCGACACGGGCGCCATGTACCGCGCCGTCGCTTGGAAGGTCCTGCAGCAGGGCGGGGAAGTCACGGACGAGAAGATCCTCGCCGTCATCCCCGACATCGACGTGGAACTCTCGTACGAGAACGGCAAGACGACCGTGCGCGTCGACGGGCAGGATGTGACGGGCGAGATCCGCACGCCAGAGGTCAGTCACATCGTCTCGCAAGTGGCGGCACTCGGCCCCGTGCGCGAGAAGATGGTCGACCTGCAGCGCAAGATGGCAGAGCGCGGCGGCGTCCTCATGGACGGCCGCGACATCGCGACGAACGTGCTGCCGGGCGCCGATGTCAAGATTTACCTGACGGCATCCATCGCGGAGCGCGCGAACCGACGCTACAAGGAACTGCGCGAAAAGGGACTTGCGGTGAACCTCGCCGACATCGAGCGCGACATCGCCGCGCGCGACAAGGCCGACATGGAGCGCGAGATCTCGCCGCTCGTCCAGGCAGAGGATGCGACGCTCTTGGATACGACGGGCATGACAATCCCCGAGGTCGTCGCACGCATCATCGGAATGTGCAGGTGATACGATGCTCTACACAATCCTTCGCATCATCTTTGCCTTCATCTTCCAGGTCCTGTTTCGCGCCAAGACGTACGGCAAGGAACATCTGCCCGCAGAGGGGCCGGTCATCCTCGCAGCCAACCACATGAGCAACTGGGACCCGCCGCTCCTCGCGACGTTCCTGCCGCGCCCCGTCTCGTACATGGCCAAGATTGAGCTCTTCGAGCACCCCGTTTTCGGGGCGGCCATCCGCCGCTGCCATGCCTTCCCCGTGAAGCGCGGCGCGGCTGACCGCGGCGCCATCAAGGCGGCCATCAATGTGCTCAAGCAGGGCCGCGTGCTCGGCCTCTTCCCGGAGGGCACGCGCAGCAAGGACGGCAGGCTCCACAAGGCAGAGGCTGGCGTCGGCCTGCTCGCCGCGATGAGCGGCGCGCCCGTCGTGCCGGCCTGTATCGTCGGCACGGACCGCATCATGCAGCACGGCGGTTTCCTGCCGAAGCTCCGCATCATGTACGGCGAGCCGATGCATTTCACGGGCGACAAGCGCGACAAGGAGCAGCTGGCGGCTTTCTCGCAGGAAATCATGGCACATATCGCGGCCATGCGAGAAGAAATTGAAAAAATTTCCTAAAACCATTTGCCTGACGCCTTGATGCATGATATACTAGGCTATAGATTGTAAAAAAGCCTTTTGGGCGTCTTTGCAATAATATGATTTATGGTGGTAGATGTATGGAAGTCATCTTAGCAGATTATCTTGGCTTTTGCTATGGCGTCAAGCGCGCCATCAAGATTGCCAGAGAGAATGCTTCTGCTGACGGGACTGCCTGTACGCTCGGCCCCATCATCCACAACCCGCAGATGGTTGACCGGCTGCGCCGCGAAGGCGTCGGCTCGGTGGACCGCCTCGAGGAAATGGAGAAGGGGACTGTCATCATCCGCTCGCACGGCGTGGGCCCCACGGTCTACGACGAGGCGAAGGCGCGCGGCCTTGAGGTCGTGGACGCGACATGTCCGCACGTCAAGAAGGCGCAGCTCTCCGCCAAGGAGCTCGTGGATGAAGGGTACAGTGTGGTCATCATCGGAGAGAAGGAACATCCGGAGGTCAAGAGCATCTTTGAATGGTCTTCTGGAAAGGCACAGATCATCGAGACAGAGGATGAAGCAGAGGCCATCGAGCCCTGCGGCAAACTCGGCATCGTGTGCCAGACGACGTTTTCCGGAGCGCGATTCCGTCAGATTGTCATGCGCCTTCTTGAGAAGTCGAGGGACATCAGGATCCTGCGAACCATCTGTACGGCGACAGATCAGCGACAGGCCGCTGCCATAGATCTTGCCAGCAAGGTTGACCTCATGCTGGTCATCGGCGGCAAGAACAGTGCCAACACGACAAGGCTCGCACAGCTTTGTTCCGAGAAGTGCCTGACTTACCACATCGAGACTGCGGCAGAGCTGCAGGACGAGTGGTTTGACAAAATAAAAAAAATTGGTATTACAGCTGGTGCTTCTACACCGGACTGGATTATCAAGGAGGTATATAAAAAGTGTCAGAACAGATGAACATGGAAGAGTTATTAGCACAGGAGTCCCTGCCGGATATCCAGGAGCGCACCACTGTAAAAGGTAAGGTCATCCAGGTAAACCGCGACGAGGCTTATGTCGATATTGGATACAAGCAGGAGATCGCAATCCCGAAGCGCGAGCTGGCTTACCCGGCTCCGGAGTCCGCTGAAGATGTCGTCAAAGTCGGCGATGTCATCGACGTCTACGTTGTTTCCCTCGGCGGCGACAACGGCGGCATCCTCTCCAAGGTAAAGGCTGACCGCATGGTCGCTTGGACGGAGATGGAGAAGAAGAAGGAAGCTGGCGAGACGGTCCAGGCTCACATCACGCAGGTTGTCAAGGGCGGCCTCGTTGCCTCCGTCGAGGGTCTGCGCGGCTTCATCCCGGCATCCCAGATGGAACTCCACTTTGTCAAGGACCTCTCCATCTATGTCGGCCAGACGGTCGAGGCTGAGATCATCGAGATTGATGTCCACAAGCAGCGCCTCGTTCTTTCCCGCCGTTCGCTCCTCGAAGCTGAGCGCGCTAAGAAGGAAGAGGAAGTCTTCTCCACGCTCGAAGCTGGCCAGACGGTTCGCGGCACGGTCAAGCGCCTTGTCGACTACGGTGCATTCATCGATATCGGCGGCGTAGACGGCCTCGCACACATCTCGGACCTCGCTTGGCACCGCGTCAAGCATCCGTCGGATGTTCTCGAAGTCGGTCAGGAACTCGACGTCTATGTCAAGAGCGTTGACCCGGAGAACAAGCGTATCTCGCTGTCCGTCAAGGATACGATGCGTGATCCGTGGTATGATTCCGCTGAGAAGTACAGCGAAGGCCAGATCATCGAAGGCAAAGTCATCAAGCTGACTGACTTCGGTGCATTCATGGAAATCGAGCCGGGCTTCGATGGCCTGATCCCGATGGGCGAGCTCGCTGACAAGCGCATCGAGCGCGCTGACGAAGCCGTACATGTCGGCGATATCGTCCGCGTCAAGATCCTTCGCATCGACACGAAGCGCAAACGCATCTCGCTGTCCATCACGAAGGCTCGCGACTGAGACCTGCGTCTAAAATAAGATAAGACATTCTGAGGAGTGATGATTTTATGCATCACTCCTTTGTTTGTAGTACAAGAGAGTAAGAATATGAGCAAATACTATCCAGGTATCATCCTGCGCGTCTATCCGGGCAGCTTGGCAGAAGAACTGGAGCTCGTGCCGGGCGACAAGATCCTTGCGATCAACGGGCAGGGACTCCGCGACATCATCGACCTGAGCTTTGCCATGGCCGACGAGGAGATCGACATGCTCGTCGAGCACGCCGACGGCGAGCAGGAGATGATCTCGTTCGAGAAGGAGATCGATGAGGAGCTCGGCGTCGAGTTCGAGTCGGCCGTTTTCGATGGCATCCGCAACTGTGCGAATCACTGCTACTTCTGCTTCGTCGACATGATCGCGCCGAACATGCGCCAGAGCCTCTCCATCAAGGACGACGACTACCGCCTGTCCTTCCTCTACGGCAACTTCGTCACGATGACGAACATGGGGCCGAACGACTTCCGGCGCATCAAGCAGTTCCACCTGTCGCCGCTCTTCGTCTCGGTGCAGTGCATGAATCCAGAGCTGCGCGCGCAGATGCTGCGTTGCCCCGGCGCGGCAAAGATCGCGGAGCAGCTCGACAACCTCGAGGCGGTCGGCGCCGATTACCACACACAGGTCGTGCTCTGCGCCGGTCTCAACGACGGCGCGGAGCTCGAACGCACGATCCGTGAGGTCGTCGCGCGGCGGCCGCACGCCCTGTCGCTGGCCATCGTGCCTGTCGGCATCACGAAGTACCGCACGGACCCTTTCCCCTTGCACCAGTTCGATGCGCAGGGGGCCGCGCGCGTCATCGACGAGGTCGAGAAGTGGCAGAAGAAGATACAAGAGGAGGAGGGGCGCACCTTCATCTACCTCGGCGATGAGTTCTACTTCCTCGCCGGGCGCCCCGTGCCGCCGACTTCGTTCTACGACGGCTTCCCGCAGCTCGACAACGGTATCGGCCTCACGCGCAATTTCATCAACGACTGGGAAAAAGAGTCCGCTGCGCACGGGGAAACTGCGCCGTATGAGGAGCCCGTCTACCTCGACGTCGTCACGGGTACGGCCGTCGCACCCGTCATGCAGGAGCTCGCAGAGAAGGCCGAGGACGAGCAGCCGAACCTCCACGTGCGCATCGTGCCGGTCGAGAACAAGCACTTCGGCACGACGGTCAACGTCTCCGGCCTGCTGACGGCGCACGACATCATCGAGCAGCTCAAGGCGCTCTCGGGACCACGCTCGGGCATCCTCATACCGGAGCCCGCACTGCGCTCGGGCGAGGACATCTTCCTCGACGATGTGAGCCTCACGGCTATGCGCGAAGAATTCCCCGCGAGCCGCATCGAGCCCGTGCAGACGGGGGGCGACTACTACCGCGCCCTGCTGGACTGGCCGCACTACGCGAAGCGCCGCGCGGGTGAGACGTCCTACATGTGGCAGAGCAACGCGGGCTACACGAAGAACATCCAGTACTGATTTTGACTTTGATTTTATATAGAAAGAGGGATGAATATGAGCAAACCAATCGTGGCGATTGTCGGCCGTCCGAATGTCGGCAAGTCCACGCTCTTCAATCAGATCGGCAAGAAGCGCGTCTCCATCGTCGACGACATGCCGGGCGTCACGCGCGACCGCATCTACCTCGATGCGGAGTGGCTCAACCAGCACTTCACGATGATCGACACCGGCGGCATCGAGTTTGATGAGAGCAACCACATCCTCAAGTCGATGCGCCAGCAGGCACAGCTGGCCATGGACGAGGCGGACGTCATCCTGTTCCTCGTCGACGGCCGCTCCGGCCTGACGACGGCGGACGAGGAGGTCGCGCGCCTGCTGCGCAGCACGAAGAAGCCTGTGATCCTCGCGGTCAACAAGATCGACAGCCCGCAGCGCGCGATGGACGTCTACGAGTTCTACAACCTGGGCCTCGGCGACCCAATCCCCATCTCGGCCTCGAACGCCATGAACCTCGGCGACCTGCTCGATGCGATCGTCGCGGCCTTCCCGAAGAAGGAGGAAGAGGTCAAGGACGAGGATGAGATCAGCATCGCCGTCATCGGCCGCCCGAATGTCGGCAAGTCCTCCATCGTCAATGCGATCCTCGGCGAGGAGCGCGTCATCGTCAGCGATGTGCCGGGCACGACGCGCGATGCCATCGACACGCACTTCACGAAGGACGGCACGAAGTTCACGCTGATCGACACGGCGGGCATGCGCCGCCGCGGCAAGATCGACGAGCCGGTCGAGCGCTACAGCGTCATGCGCTCGCTGCGCGCCATCGACCGCGCCGACGTTGTGCTCATGATGATCAACGCCTTCGAGGGCATCACGGAGCAGGACAAGAAGATCGCGGGCTACGCCCACGAGTCGGGCAAGGGCGTCGTCATCGTCGTCAACAAGTGGGATATCTATCCGGACAAGGACGACAAGTCGACGCTGCGCTTCACCGACGAACTGCGCGACAAGCTCGGCTTCCTGCAGTACGCGCCGGTGCTCTACACGTCGGCGCTGACGGGCCAGCGCGTCGCGCGCGTGACGGATCTCGTGCGCTACGTGGCTGAGCAGCAGGCCATGCGCATTAAGACGAGTGTCCTCAACGAGCTCATCCGCGATGCCGTCTCGGTCAACCCGCCGCCGATGCACCGCGGCCGCCAGCTCAAGATCCTCTTCATGACGCAGACAGACATCTGCCCGCCGAAGTTCATCATCTTCGTCAACGACCCGGAGCTCATGCACTTCTCGTACCTGCGCTTCATCGAGAACCGCCTGCGCGAGCAGTTCGGCTTTGAGGGAACGCCGCTGCGCCTCATCGTGCGCGCGCGTAAAGAGGAGGAGGATTACTGATGGCATCAGTCCTCCTCGTCTGCCTCGCAAGCTACCTGCTGGGCTCCATCCCGAACGGCCTCGTCTTCGGCAAGCTGCTCTGGCACGTCGACCTGCGCGAATACGGCAGTCACAACATCGGCGCGACGAATGCCTGGCGCACGCTCGGCAAGGGCCCGGGCTTCCTGATCTTCCTGCTTGACTTCCTCAAGGGCGCGCTGAGCGTCGGCCTGGCAGAGGTCTTCACCGCTTCGCCGCTCATCATGGTCATCGCGGGCATCCTGGCCATCGTCGGCCACTCGTGCTCGCTCTTCCTGCGCTTCAAGGGCGGCAAGGGCGTGGCGACCGGCCTCGGCGTCATCGCGATGCTCATGCCGGTGCCGAGTCTCATCGTCTTCCTCGTCTGGCTCGTCATCGTCATGATTACGAAGTACGTCTCGCTCGGCTCGTGCATCGCGGCGGCACTCGTGCCCGTCCTCGCGTACGTCTGGGGCTACCCCGTGCCGTACACCGCCTTCGGCGTACTCGCAGCGGCTTTCATCATCATCCGCCACAAGTCCAACATTGTCCGCCTCATGAACGGTACCGAGAACAAGATACATGCCGGCCACCGCGATTGAGCGACAAAGTGTCATGTGTCCGTATCCGGTTTTACTACGAATGTTTGCAGCCTGCAGATGCAGGCTGTTTTTTTACGCTTTTTTGGTATCGTGCTGTGAGAAAGTTAACATTTTGTGAAATCCATCCTTAGGATTTGGACAAAATCGGAAATTCCATTGGCATTTGTGCACATCTTATGGTATACTATCCTTTGTCAAAAGAATAGTATCCATTGGAGGCGTAATATATGAACAACGATAAAAGCGGATTCTTCCTCGTCCGCGAGGAAATCCTTCCAGAGGCAATCAAGAAGACCATCCGCGTCAAGGAAATGCTCAAGCGCGGCGATGCGCGCACAATCAACGAGGCCGTTGAGAAGATGGAGCTCTCGCGCAGTGCCTATTACAAGTACAAGGACTACGTCTTCCCGTTCTACGAGGCAAGCCAGAACAAGATCGTCACGCTGACCTTGCTGCTTGAGCACAAGAAGGGCGTGCTCTCGAGCGTGCTCAACACGATCTCGGCCGATTCGGGCAGCGTCATGACGATCAACCAGGGCATCCCCCTGCAGGGCGTCGCGAATGCCACGGTCTCCATCGAGACGGCGAACCTCTCGGTCGACCTCGAGGCCCTGCTCGACAAGCTCCGCATGGTCGACGGCGTCAAGCGCCTCGAAGTCCTCGGTCAGTCTTAAGGAAAGAAGGTGTGTCGGATGGGAAAAAGTATAAAGATTGGTCTGCTCGGGTCCGGTACGGTCGGATCGGGCGTCATTCGGGTGCTCGAAATGAATCGGCCGCAGATTACGGAACGCGTCGGCACACCGATTGAAATCAAGACGGTGCTCGTGCGCGACGTGAAGAAGCCGCGCCCGCAGCTTGGGTGTGTCAAGCTCACGGACAAGATCGAGGACATCCTCGATGACCCGGAGATCGATGTCGTCGTGGAGCTCATGGGCGGCATCCACCCGGCGCGCGAGTACATGCTGCGCGCGATGGAGGCCGGCAAGAGCGTCGTGACGGCCAACAAGGACGTCGTCGCGCAGTTCGGCAAGGACATGTTCGCGATGGCCGAGAAGAAGGACGTCGACTTCCGCTTCGAGGCGAGCGTCGGTGGCGGCATCCCAATCATCACGCCGCTCAAGCAGTGCCTGACGGCCAACCGCATCACGGAGATCCTCGGCATCGTCAACGGCACGACGAACTACATGCTGACAAAGATGACGGAGTGCGGCGCCGACTACGACACCGTCCTCAAGGAAGCACAGGCCAAGGGCTATGCGGAGGCAAACCCGTCGGCGGACGTCGACGGCCTCGATGCGGCGCGCAAGGCAGCCATCCTCGCTTCGCTCGCCTTCAACACGCGCGTGCAGCTCGAAGACGTCTCGGTCGAAGGCATCACGAAGATCACGCCGGACGACATCGAGTACGCGAAGGACCTCGGCTATGTCATCAAGCTGCTGGCCGTTGGCAAGGATTCGGATGAGAACGGCGTCGACGTGCGCGTCCACCCGGTCTTCCTGCCGAAGACGCATCCGCTGGCCTCGGTCAACGGCGTCTTCAACGCCATCTTCGTGCGCGGCAACGCCATTGGCGAGGCGATGTTCTACGGGCAGGGTGCGGGCTCGCTGCCGACGGCCTCGGCCGTCGTCTCCGACATCATCGACGTCGCGCGCGACATCATCAACCGCACCTTCGGCCATGTGCGCTGCACCTGCTACGAGAAGAAGAAGCTCTGCCCGCTCGATGCGACATCCTCTTCCTACTACGTGCGCCTGCTCGTCGACGACAAGCCCGGCGTCCTCGGCGCCATCGCGACGGCCTTCGGCGATGCCGGCGTCAGCCTCAAGTCGGTCATCCAGACGCGCCGCAATGTTGTCGACCACGCGGAGATCGTCGCCATCACGCATCTCGTTGAGCACAAGCGCATCGAGAAGGCGCTGAAGGCACTGCGCAAGCTGCCGGTCGTCGATGAGGTCCGCAACGTCATCCGCGTCGAGAATGAGGAACGGGGGTAAGAGCATGACAGAGAAAAGCGTTCGCGTCCGCGTTCCCGGTACGAGTGCCAACTGCGGCCCGGGCTTCGACTGCCTCGGGCTCGCCTGCACGGTCTACAATGACCTCGAGCTGCGCCTGACGCGCGAGCCGGGTCTGTCCATCACGATGACGGGCGAGGGGGCGACGAACATCCCGTGTGACAACCGCAACATCGTCTGGCGGTCGGCGCAGTACCTCTTGGGCAAGGCCGGCAAGGACAAGGAATACCGCGGCGCCGTCATCCACATGGAGAACCGCGTGCCGCTCTCACGCGGTCTCGGCAGTTCGGCGACGGCCATCGTCGCCGGCCTGACGGCGGCGAATGCCCTGATTGGCACGCCGTTCAACCGTCGCGAGATCCTGCAGTTCGCGACGGATATCGAGGGGCATCCCGACAACGTGGCGCCGGCCATCTTCGGCGGCTTCACGGTCAATGCCGTCACGAACGGCCGCGTCGACTGCTTCAGCTTCCTGCCGCGCTTCCGCATGAAGTTCGTCGTCGCCGTGCCGAACTTCCCGCTCTCGACGCGCATGGCCCGCAAGGTCCTGCCGACGGAAGTGCCGATGAAGGACGCCATCTTCAACATCGGCCGCGCTTCGATGCTCGTCGCAGCCCTGACGCGCGGCAATGAACGCTATCTGCGCCTCGGTCTCGACGATGCCCTGCATCAGCCGTACCGCGCGGAGCTCATCCCGGGCATGTACGACGTCTTCAAGGCCGCTCGCAGGGCGGGTGCCGCAGGGGCGACCCTGAGCGGCGCAGGCCCGTGCCTCATCGCCTACGTGCTGGAGCGCCGCCATGCGGAAGAAGCCGTCGGCAAGGCCATGCTCGAGGCGTTCCGCGAGCACGATGTCGAGGCGCGCATCCTGACGCTCAATCTCGACACGCACGGCGCACAGATCCTGAAGTGAGGGAGTATCTATGACGGAAGAGGCATTTGCCAAGGTCCTGCGCGCACACGGCGCGCGCGTCTTCATCGTCGGCGGCTGGGTGCGCGACGCGCTGCGCCACGTGCGGCCGCACGACAAGGACTACATGGTCTCCGGCATCGCGGAGGAGGACTTCCAGCAGCTCTTCCCGGATGCCCAGAAGGTCGGGCACGGCTTTCCCGTCTACCTCGTCTCCATCGATGGCTGCCTCTCCGAGGTCGCCTTTGCGCGCAAGGAGCGGAAGGAGGGGCAGGGCTACCGCGGCTTCCGCGTCTCGTACGACCCGTCTGTGACGGTGGAGGAAGACCTCTACCGCCGCGACACGACGATGAACAGCATGGCGCTCGAACTCCCCGCGAAGACCTTGATTGACCCGTATCACGGCGCGTGCGATGTCGAAAAAGGCATCATCCGCGCTGTCTCACCGCACTTCATGGAAGACCCCGTGCGCGCGTTGCGCGCGGCGCGTCAAGCGGCGGAGTTCGGCTTCTCCATCGCGGAGCAGACGAGCCGCTACATGCACGCCTGCCGCGAAGAGCTGCAGCATGAGCCGCAGGAGCGCATCGTCGCCGAATTGCGGCGCGCCCTGCAGGCAGAGCGGCCTTCCGTGTTCTTCCGCGCACTCGAGCGCGCGGGCATCCTCTCAGTGACCTTCCCTGAGCTTTCGCTGCTCATCGGCAAGACACAGCCGCCGGAGTATCATCCTGAGGGCGATGCCTGGCAGCACACGCTCCTAGTCGTCGACCGTGCCGCCCGTAAGACGGCGAATATCGCCGCGCGCTTCGCCGCGCTCGTTCACGACATCGGCAAGGGCACGACGCTGAAGGCGATGGAACCGCATCACTACGGCCACGAACAGCGCGGGCTCGAGCAGCTCGCCGCATGGGATCGGCGCGTGACGCTGCCGAAGGACTGGCTGCGCGCCGGCCGCTTCCTCATCGAGCAGCACATGCGCGCGCCGCTCTTGGAGCGGCCCGGCAAGATTGCTGCGCTGCTGCTCGCCATCGACAAGCAGCGCTCCGTGCTCACGCTCGCGGACTTCAATGCCGTCATCGAGGCAGACCACCACAGCCTGCCCGACTACCTGCGGCATGGCGAGAGACTGCTCGCAGCCATGCACGGCATCAGCGGCAAAGATGCACCAAAAGAGCTCAGGGGCCGCGCCATCGGTCAGTGGCTTGCTGGACGTCAGACGGCCCGCCTCGTGCACGAGCTCGCCGCCTTGCGCGCCGCAAGCCGATCGGGGGACGCTGGCACCATATGAAATTGATGAGAAAGAAATCTTCCTGTTCAAGGCAGGAAGATTTCTTTTTTTCGCGAATAAATCATAAATAGATAAGCAACAACACTGAGCACAAAGTAAATTCTGCGCGAGGGGGAATCGATATGGCAATCATCATGCCCTATAAATCCGCTGTACCGAAGATTGATGAGAGCGTCTTTTTGGCACCGACGGCTGTTGTCGCCGGCGATGTCACGATTGAAGAGGGTGTGAGCGTGTGGTTCGGTGCCGTCGTCCGCGGCGACTTCCAGCCCATCAAGATCGGCAAGAACACGAACATCCAGGAGAATGCGACCATCCATGTGATGCACGATCATCCGACGACGATCGGCGAGGGCGTCATCATCGGTCACAACGCCGTCATCCACAGCAAGAGCATCGGCGACCACACGCTCATCGGTATGGGCTCCATCATCATGGGCAACACGGTCATCGGCGAGAATGTCGTCATCGGTGCCGGCACGATGATTGAGCGGGACCGCAAGATCCCGTCGAACTCCCTGGTCTACGGGAATCCGGCGCAGATTGTCCGCGGCCTGCGCGATGACGAGATTGAGGCACTCCAGGAATCTTCGCTGCGCTACCGCAAGGTGGCAGAGCACTACAAGGAAGCAGCAGAGCGGCTCTGAGCCTTCTGCTGTCTTAAGTAAGGTATTATCAGGAATAAGGGGATCATCAAATGGAAAAGACACTTGTACTAATCAAACCAGATGCATTTGCAAGACACCATGCAGGCGATATCATCAAGCGGTATGAGAGTGAGGGCTTCCGCATCCTGGCCATGAAGCTGTTGAAGATGGACGAGCGGCTGGCATCCATCCACTATGCCGAGCATATCGGCCGTCCGTACTACCATGACCTCGTCGGCTTCATGACCTCCGGCCCGCTCATCGCGATGGTCCTCGAGGGCGAAGACGCGATTGCCCGCGTGCGCAAGATCAACGGCAAGACGAACCCGAAGGATGCCGAGAAGGGCACAATCCGCAAGCAGTTCGCCACTTCGGGCCGCCGCAATGCTGTGCACGCCTCCGACAGCCCGGAGAGCGCTGCGCTCGAGATCGCGATCTTCTTCAATCAGACGGAGATCTACGACGGCACGTATCATGTCGAAGCCGACGATTAAGAGGATTGAGAGGAGGAGTTCTCATGTCGATCACGACAAAGACGGGAGATCATGGTGAGACGAGCCTGCTGACGGGTGAGCGCGTCAAGAAGAGCGGCCTGCGTGTCGACACGTACGGCACGCTCGATGAGGTGGACTCGGCGCTCGGACTGGCCCGTGCCTTCTCCGATAAGGACGATGTGGCCGAGCGCATCCTGCAGCTGCAGCGCAAGATGCCCGCCCTCATGGCGGATTTTGCGAGCTGCGGCAAGGAGCCGCGCATCACGATGGAAGACGTGCACGAGCTCGAGGACTGGTGCGACGATGTGGAGTCGGACCTGCCGGAAGAGCACGCCTTCATCATCCCGGGCGGCTCGCAGAGCGGCGCGATGCTGGACCTCGCGCGCACGACGGCACGCCGCGCGGAGCGCTGCGCCTGCCGCCTCGCAGAGGCGGAGGACGTGGCCGCGAGCGACCTCGTCTACCTCAACCGCCTCTCGGATTACTGCTACCTGCTCATGCGCCTCGAGGAGGACATCTACGAGGACGACTGAGCGGCTAGCCGGCAGATCTATATCAGGCAGTCCATCATCTGCAAGAAATCATGCCCTGCAGCTCGCAGGGCATGATTTCTTTTTTTGTCAGGCAGGAAAATTCTGACTTCTAGCGAATATAAGAACACATAGATGAAAATACGAAGCACTAGGAGGGATTGCGATGAAATCTTATAAGAGTTCCAACCTGCGCAATGTTGCCGTCATCGGCCATGGCAAGACGGGTAAGACGAGCCTGCTCGATGCCTGCCTCTTCAATGCGGGCGCGGTCAAGCGCCTCGGCAGCGTGGAAGAGCATACGAGTGTCCTCGACTGTGAGCCGGAGGAAGAGAGCCGCGGCATGACAATCAACCTGAAGCTCGCCGCCTGCGAATGGCGTGACTATAAGATCAATTTCATCGACACGCCGGGTTATCCGGACTTTGTCGGCGAGGTCAAGGATGCCCTGACGGCGGCCGACAGCGCCCTCATCGTGATCTCGGCGCCCTCGGGCATCGAAGTCGAGACGGAGAAGGCATGGCGTTATGCAGAGGAAGCCGAGCTGCCGCGCGCTTTCTTCATCAACAAGATGGACCGCGAGCACGCCGACTTCCGTCAGGTCGTCGAGGAGCTGCGCGTGCGCTTCGGTGATGGCGTCGTGCCCGTACAGCTGCCGATTGGTCAGGAGGCAGCCTTCCAGGGTGTCGTCGACCTTCTGGCTCTGCACATGAAAATCGTCACGCACGATGAGGAAGACCTCATCGCGGACATCCCGGAGTACATCCAGGGCGATGTCGAAGAGGCGCGCCAGAAGCTCATCGAATCCGTCGCCGAGTTCAACAACGAGCTGCTCGAGAAGTACATCGAGGGCACGGAGATCACGGAGGTCGAGGTGGCTGCAGCCCTCATCGAGGGCATCCAGGCGGGCAAGATTTTCCCGGTCTTCTGCGGTTCGGCCAAGCAGAACATCGGCGTCAAGAAGCTCATGAACGGCATGGTCGAGTACATGCCGACGCCGTACTTCCACGTCGCCATCGGCATGGATCCCAAGGACGGCGACCTCAAGGAGCGCCACACGGAAGATGCCTTCTCCGCGCAGGTCTTCAAGACGATCGTCGACCCGTTCGTCGGCCGCATGAGCTACATGCGCATCTTTTCCGGCACGATGAAGGGCGATGCGACCTACATGCATCCGAACAAGGAGAACACGGAGCGCGTCGGCACGATCTTCTCGCTGCAGGGCAAGCGGCAGGAGCATCTCGGCACGGCGGAGGCGGGTGACATCGTCGCGACGACGAAACTGCAGTCCGTCAAGACGGGCGATACGCTCTGCGATGCCGCAGACCCCATCGTCTACGAGGAGATCGCCTATCCGGCGCCGATGCTCGCGATGGCGGCCTCGGCAAAGAAGAAGGGCGAGGAGGACAAGGTCTTCGGCGCGCTTGCCAAGCAGCAGGATGAGGACCCGACCATCCTCGTGGAGAAGAATCAGGAGACGCATGAGACCATCCTGCGCGGCATCGGCGAGGTCCACCTCGAAGTCCTGCGCGACAAGCTCCAGCGTAAGTTCGGCGTGGAGCTCGAGCTGCATGAGCCGCGCGTGGCGTACCGCGAGACCATCCGCAAGAGCGTCAAGGTGCAGGGCAAGCACAAGAAACAGAGCGGCGGTCACGGTCAGTACGGCGACGTCTGGCTCGAGATCAGCCCGCAGGAGGCAGGCGCTGGCAATGCGTTCACCGAGACCATCTTCGGCGGCAGCGTGCCGCGCCAGTACATCCCGGCCGTCGAGAAGGGCACGGCTGAGACGCTCTCTGGCGGCGTGCTGGCGGGCTACCCCGTCGTCGACGTCAAGGTTAATCTCTACGACGGCTCGTACCACACGGTCGACTCCTCAGAAGCCGCCTTCAAGACGGCGACGGCGCTCGCCATCCGCAAGGGTGTCATGGAGGCGAGCCCCATCCTGCTCGAGCCGATCGACGACATCCGCATCGTCGCGCCGGAGTACTATATGGGCGACGTCATGGGCCGCTTGAATTCCAAGCGCGCGCGCATCCTCGGCATCGAGGGCAAGGGCAAGGACATGAGCGAGATCCACGCGGAGGTCCCGGAGTCGGAGCTCTACCGCTTCGCGACGGAGCTGCGCTCCCTGACGCAAGGCCGCGGCAGCTACACGCTCGCCTTCGCCCGCTACGAGCCCGTGCCGGAGAAATCCGCCGAGGCCATCATCCAGGCGGCCAAGGGCTGAATCGTTGAGACAATGACAGAATGAGATAATGCCCCTTTGATGTGTGACTCATGTCAAAGGGGCATTGTCAAGCAAAAATACTTGCATGGTCTCATCATTTGTGGTAGAATACTTATATTGTGTTTGGGGGTCACTGTGTCCCTGAGTATGAAGGAGGTGTAACACATGGCAAATGTTTGCGAGTTTTGTGCAAAAGGCGAGCTGTCCGGCAACAACGTCAGCCACTCCCACCTGAAGACGAAACGTTCCTGGAAGCCGAACATCCAGCGTGTCCGCGCTGTTGTTGACGGTGAGGTCAAACGTGTCAACGTCTGCACGCGCTGCCTGCGTTCTGGCAAGGTTCAGCGTGCCCTTTGATTTGCGCATAATATCAAAGCTGATATATCATAAATAGAGCAGATAAGAGAAATCTTATCTGCTCTATTTATTTGCATTCGAAAAAACGAGGCGTCAAAAAGCAGGTGTCCAACGCTACGCGCAGCAGGCTGAAGCTACGCTTATGGACACCTGCTTTTTGACTTACGTCAGTGAAGCAAAGTGAGGCGTCAAAAATAGGGTACCTAACGCTCCGCGCAGCAGGCTGAAGCTACGCTTATAGATACCCTCTTTTTGACTTATATCAGTGATGCAAAGGAAGGCGAGACGCCAAAAGCCATTATCCAACGCTACGCGCAGCGAGCTGAAGCTTCGCTTATGGATAATGGCTTTTGGCTTATGTTTTGCAATGTAAGACATTAAAATCAGTGAAACAAGGCGAGACGCAAAAAGCTGGTATCTAACGCTCCGCGCAGCAGGCTGAAGCTGCGCTTATAGATACCAGCTTTTTGCTTACGATATGATCATTTTGTCAGTTGGTCAAGTTCATCGAGGCAGTCGGTGAATTTCTGGAAGGTAATCTGGAAGGGGGCGGGGGTGGTCATGTCGACGCCGGCGCGCTGGAGCAGGGGGATGGAGTAGTCGCTGCCGCCGCTGGCGAGGTAGGAGAGGTAGGCGCCCTGGGCTGGGGTTCCTTTTGTGCGCAGGTTGTGGGAGAGGGTCATGGCGGCGGCGTAGCCGGTTGCGTACTGGTAGACGTAGAAGGGGCGGTAGAAGTGGGGGATGCGGCTCCACTCGGCGGCGAGCTCGGGATCGAGGATGACGTTTTCGCCGTAATAGGTGCGGTTGAGCTGCATCCAGATGGATTCGAGCTTGTCGGCGGTCAGGACCTCGCCCTTCTCGACGGCGGCGTGGGTCATGAGCTCGAACTCGGCGAAGAGCATCTGGCGGAAGACGGTGGTGCGGATCTGCTCGAGGTAAAGGTTGAGGTAGTAGAGCCGTTCCTCTCCTTCGGCGTGCTGGAGCATGTACTCGAGCAGCAGGTTCTCATTCGTCGTGGAGGCGACTTCAGCGCAGAAGATGGTGTACTCGGAGTTGACGAAGTCCTGCTTCTGGCTGCTGTACCAGCTGTGCATGGAGTGGCCCATTTCGTGAGCGAGAGTGCTCATGGACTCGTAGGTGTCATTCCAACTCATGAGAACGAAGGGATGGACGCCGTAGACGCCCCAGGAGTAAGCGCCGCTACGCTTGCCCTGGTTCTCGCAGCGGTCGACCCAGCCGGATTCGAGTCCCTGGAAGAGGTCGTGCTCGTAGGTGCTGCCGAGCGGTGCGAGGGCTTCTTTGAGGATGCCTTTGGCCTGCTCGTAGCTGTAGGAAGTCTCGGGCTTCTTGACGACGGGCACGTAGAGGTCGTACATGTGGACGGCGTCGAGTTTCAGCAGGCGCTTCTTGACCTCCATGTAGCGGTGCAGCGCAGGCAGGGCCGCGTGCGTCGCCTCAATCGCGCTGTCGTAGACGGCGAGCGGGATGTTGTTGGCGTCGAGGGCCGCCTCGCGCATGGTCGCATAGTGGCGCATGGAGGCGGTGAATTGGCTGCTCTTGACGGAGGCGCTGTAGAGCGAGGCAAAGGTGTTGCGGAACGAACGGTACGTCGAAAACAGCTTCGTGAAGGCATCCTTGCGGACATTCTGGTCTGCACTGCGCAGGAAGTTCATGTAGCGGCTCTCGGAGAGTGGCGTGAGCTTGCCGTCTTCGCCGAGCGTGTCCGGGAACTTGAGGTCGGCGTTGACCATGACGGTGTAGGTGTCACGCGGGGCGCTGCGCAGCTCGCCGGTGCGCGCGAGGAAGGCCTCCTGTTCTGGCGTCAGGATGTGTGCCTTCATGCGCAAGAGCTCCTGCAGGCGGAAGCGGTATTTCGCGAGGCCCGGCAGGGCATCGGGAAGGCTTCTCAGCGTTTCTTCCGGCAGTGCGAGCAGCTCCGGCTCGATGAAGGCCGTCGCCGCGCCGACCTGGTCGAGCAGCGGCATGACGCTCGCGGCATCTGCCTGATGCTCCTGATTGGCCGTGTCGGTATCCGCCATCATGCGGGCCCAGGCGAAGACTGCAGAGAGCGCGATCTCCATCTCGTCCTGCTTGGTCAGGCAGTCGAGCAGTGCCTGCGGGTCGTGGAGCCGCCCCTTGAATGACTGGATGGCAGCGAGCTCAGCGGGGATGCCATCGCGGGCCTTCTGCCAGTCTTCTCGGGTGGCGTAGATATCGGAAAGCTGCCATTTCTCTGCAGTGGGGCAGTTCTTGCGTGCGGGAATCATCTTGTCTTTCATCTCATTCATCCTTTCTATCGTTGCGATTCTGAGAGTGCTGATTCTATTATAGCATAGACCGTGAGGGGCAGGGGGATGCGGATTTTTTTGCCGCAGGCTGCAAGGCATGCTACAATGGAGGAAATGCGTAAAGAAATGGGGGCATGGCTGTCGTGCAAGCAGCAGAGAAAGCAGAGAAAAAGGAAGGGATTGGGCTGGAGCAGGGGGATATCCTCTGGCTCGCCGTCAACGCGAAGTACTCGCATACGTCATTGGCCGTGCGCTATCTGCGCGAATGCGTGCCGGGCTCATCTATTCTGGAGCTCACGATCAACCACCAGCTGCTCGCGGCGCTCGGCGAGATCTACGAGCGGCAGCCGCGCGTGCTCGGCATCTCGTGCTACATCTGGAACATCGAGATGGTCAAGGACATCCTGCGCCTCTTGCCATCTGCACTGCCCGATACCATCGTCATCTGCGGCGGCCCGGAGGTCTCGTACGACACGGCCGCCTTCCTCGATGCGTTCCCGATGGTCGACTTTGTCGTGCGCGGTGAGGGCGAGGAGGCCGTGCCTGAGCTCATCGAGCGGCTGCAAGCGGTCGGCTTTGATAAGGCGCGGGCGGCTGAGGTCAGCCGCGTGGGCAGTCTGCCAGGCGTTGCCATGCGGCGCGAGGATGGCAGCATCGACGAGAGCACGGCCGTGACGGTCGCGAATTTCTCTGAAGTGCCATTTGCCTATCGCGAGGCGGAGATGGGGCCCATCAAGGAGCGCATTCTCTACTATGAGACGTCACGCGGCTGTCCGTTCTCGTGCGCCTACTGCCTGTCGTGCGCGACGGCCGGCGTGCGCTTCCTGCCGCTCGCGCGCGTCTTTCGCGAGCTCGACTTCTTCGTGCGCCACGACGTGCGCCAGGTCAAGTTCGTCGACCGGACCTTCAACGCCAAGAAATCGCATTTTCTGCCCATCTTGCAGTACCTCGTCGATCTGCCGGACAGCGTGCACACGAATTTCCACTTCGAAGTCGCCATCGACTACCTCGATGAAGAGGTGCTCGCGACACTCGCGCGCCTGCCACGCGGCCGCGTGCAGCTTGAGATCGGCATCCAGTCGACGAACGAGAAGACACTGCAGGCCGTCTCGCGCATCAACCACTGGGAACAGATTGCCTCGCATATCCGGCGCATCCTCTCGTTCCACAACATGCACCTGCACGTCGACCTCATCATCGGCCTGCCTGGCGAGGGCATGGCGTCGTTTGCGCAGTCGTTCAACGATGTCTACGCGCTGCAGGCCGACATGCTGCAGCTCGGCTTCCTGAAATTCCTCAAGGGCGCCTCGATGATGGATCTCGTGCAGCCGTACGGCTACCGCTACATGCCCATGGCCCCGTACGAGGTCCTCGTTTCGGATGCCCTGACGTACGGTGAGATCCGCTGGTTACACAGCTTCGAAGCCGTCTTTGAGTACTATTACAACGCGGGCCGCTGTCACCATACGGCCGCCTACCTGATTGCCTCGCAGGAAGCGGGCGATGCCTTCGCCTTCTGGAAGCGCTTTACCGACTGGTGGGAGGCGCATGGGTACCATAAGGTCGGCCATGCGACCAAAGACCTCTACGGCCTGCTGCGCGACTTCGCAGAGGATGCCTACCAGATCGTGGCGGCGCTGCTTGACAATCTGCTGCGCTTCGACGCGCTGATGGCTGATGGCGGCCGCATCCGGCCCGTCTATCTCGACTGGGATATGGAGAAGCATCAGCAGGAGACCGCGCCGTTCTGGCGCAGCGAGAGGCCGCGCGCCTACCTGCCCGGCTTCACCTTCACGAACTGGCGCGCCGTGCGCGGCTGCTACCACATTGAGTTCTTTGCCTACGATATGCGGCGGGCGCGCGAGGGCGTCGTCGAAGCGCGCGAGATGGCATTGCTCTTCGACTTCAGGGGCCCTGATGTGACATGCCAGGAAATCGTGCTATAATGATATCTGTTACGAATTACGAAAAAAATGCGCATAGAAATGAGGATGTGTCAACATGAAATTAGCTGCAACCGATTTTGATGGGACGTTTGCGCCGCATCGCCAGCCCGTCCCCGCATCGAACATCGAAGCCGTCGCCAAATGGCAGGCAGCCGGCCATAAGTTCGGCATCTGCACGGGTAGGGGACTGAGCCTCATCGAGTTCGAGCTCAAGAAGTACCCCGCGCTCCATCCCGACTATCTTGTCTGCAATAACGGCGCCGTCGTCGTCAATAACAAGCGCGAGTTCCTCGCAAGCCTCTGCCTGCCCCAAGAGACGGTCAAGGGACTCCTGCGCATGTCTCTCGTGCGTCAGACTAAGAACCCCATGCGCCTCCTGACCGAGACCGACATGTACTTGCTAGACACGGGCTCGACCATCGAATTCGGCCTGGTCATCCCGATGGAGACGCTGAGCTTCGCTGAAGCCGAGGCGATGGAGAAAGTCGTCCAGATCAGCATGCGCTGCGAGTCCGTAGAGGAGGCCGAAGCCGTGACCGCCGAAGTCACGAAAACCTATCCGGACCTCATCGGCAACATCAACCGCAATTACATTGACTTCAACCTCAAAGAAGCCAATAAGCGCGACGGCCTGCGCCGCCTGCTGAAAGTGACTGGCTGGCAGCCCGAGGAGATTCTCTTCATCGGCGATGACCAGAACGACCTGCCCGCCGTCAAATACTTCCACGGCTACACCGTCGAGACCGCCGAGCCCTTTATGAAAGAAGCCGCCACGGCTGTCTATCCGAGTGTGGGGGACATGCTGCTGGCTCATCTTTAAGGGAATATTCTTAGCTGGAGCATAGCAGGCCACCAAGCACAGGCATCCATCCCGCCTGCAGGCGGGATGGATGCCTGCGCGCCTTCTAAGTCAGGATGTCTACCTATTTCCGTAAAGGTAATTTTGCAATAAAAAAAGACTGTGCCGAAACACAGTCTTTTTTATTTGCCGTTTGGTAAGTCCGAAGATTACTTGTTGGCGTTGACGAGTTCCATAACGCCAGCAGCGCTGCCCTGGGAACCGAGAACTTCCTTGATCTTGTGCTCAACGAGCTCTTTGATGTACGTACGGCCATCAGCGCAATACTGACGCGGATCAAAATGCTCCGGATGAGCGAAGAAGTGCTGGCGGATACCAGCCGTCATAGCGAGACGCAGATCGGAGTCGATGTTGATCTTGCAGACTGCGGACTTAGCGGCCTTGCGGAGCTGGTCCTCAGGAATGCCGACCGCATCGTCGAGCTTGCCGCCGTTCTCGTTGATGATCTTGACGTATTTCGGGATAACCGAGGATGCGCCATGGAGAACGATCGGGAACTCAGGGATCTTCTTCTCAATCTCTGCGAGGATGTCGAAACGGAGCTCAGGCGGTACGAGAACGCCGTCAGCATTGCGCGTGCACTGCTCCGGTTTGAACTTGAATGCGCCATGGCTCGTGCCGATTGCGATAGCGAGGGAGTCAACGCCCGTCTCACGAACGAATTCCTCAACCTCTTCCGGCTGCGTGTAAGCTGCCTCGTGAGCAGCAACTTTTACATCGTCCTCGATGCCAGCGAGTTTACCGAGCTCAGCCTCGACGACAACGCCATGCTCATGTGCATAAGCGACGACTTCCTGCGTGCGTTTGATGTTCTCTTTGAACTCGTACTTCGAGCCATCGAACATAACGGACGTGAAACCATCATCGATGCAGGCTTTGCAGGTCTCGAAATCCGGACCATGGTCGAGGTGCAGAGCGATAGGAATATCGTTGACCTCGAGGGCTGCCTCGACGAGGTGACGGAGATACGGGCCCTTAGCGTACTTGCGTGCGCCAGCGGAAGCCTGGAGGATAACCGGGGAATTCAGCTCTGCAGCTGCTTCCGTGATACCCTGTACGATCTCCATGTTGTTGATGTTGAAAGCACCGATAGCGAAGCCGCCTTCGTAAGCTTTCTTGAACATTTCTTTCGTTCCAACTAATGGCATTTTTCATTACCCCCTAATGAAATCATGTTCACTATACGAACTGACTTCATTATAGCATAGAACCAGCTCTGGGTGTATAGCCAAAAGTCATTTTTTGCGAAAATATCTTATTTTGCGAGTAAATAATAGCAATCATCTGCTTCATCGCTGGAAATCCGAGACAATCTGCGCCATATCGGACGGCAGCGGCACCTGCACGTCAATCTCTGCGCCCGTCATGGGATGGCGGAAGTGGAGCCTTGCGGCGTGCAGGGCCTGCCGCTTGATGCGCGTGAGGCTGCCGCCGTAGAGGTCGTCGCCAAGGAGTGGGTGGCCGAGATGTGCGAGGTGGACGCGGATCTGATGCGTGCGGCCCGTGTCGAGCACGAGGTGCACGAGCGAGAGCTCGCCATCTGTCCGCACGGTGTCGTAATGCGTGCGGGCTGCCTGCCCGTCGGGCGAGACCTTGCGCAGGATGATGCTCGGCAGGGCGCGGGCAATCGGCGCGTCGATGAGGCCTTCTGGTGGCGTGAGTTCGCCTTCAATCAAGGCGAGGTACTCGCGGTGGAAGAGCTTGCCCTCGCCATGGCGCGGCGTCAGCTTGTACTGGACCTGCGGGACCTTGGCAATCAGGACGAGGCCGGAGGTGTTGCGGTCGAGCCGGTGCACGGGATGGTAGGCGTGGTGCTCACCATGCGCTTTATACCAATATAATACAGCATTGCCGAGTGTGCCGTGCGCTTCCTTCGTCGTCGGGTGGACGAGCTGGCCTGCGGGCTTGTTGACGATCAGCAGGTAGTCGTCCTCATAGCGGATGTCGAGCGGCAGGTCCTCCGGCTCGATATCTGAAGGCCGCACGATGTCGAAGGTAATGATGTCGCCCGTCCTTACTTCGGTGCGGGCGGCGTTGCAGAGGATGCCACCCACTCGGAAGGTGCCGGAGTGCTTGATGCGCTTCCATTGTGTGGAGGAGATGCCTTCGTGCTGCGTCAGAAAAGCCTTGACGGGCATACTCGTCAAGGCTTCTGGGAGTTCGACGCGGATCTGCGTCATTGATGCGTGCTGTCTTCTGCCTTCTGGCCGACGAGCGGCGTCTTGTCGCCGCGCACCATGGCGATGAGGCGGAAGGCGAGGGAGAGGATGATGGCGACGACCGTCGCGAGCGACATGCCCTTGAAGCTGACCGTGCCGATCGTCAGGCTGGCCGTCGAGACGCCGATGCCCATGACGATGGATGTCAAGAGCAGGTTCATCGGATTGTTGTAGTCGACTTTTGCTTCGACGAGGATGCGGATGCCGGAAGCGGCGATGACGCCGAAGAGCAGCATGGAGACGCCGCCCATGACAGGCGTCGGAATGCTCTGGATCAGTGCGGCGAGCTTGCCGAGGCACGAGAGCAGGATGGCAAAGACGGCCGCGCCGCCGATGACCCAGGTCGAGAAGACCTTCGTGATGGCCAGCACGCCGATGTTCTCGCCGTACGTCGTGTTCGGCGTCGAGCCGAAGAAGCCCGAGATGATGGTCGAGAGGCCGTTGCCGAAGATGGAGCGGTCGAGGCCGGGATCCTTCGTGAGGTCGTGGCCGACGATGTTGCCCGTGACGATCAGGTGGCCGATGTGCTCGACGATGACGACGAGGGAGGCCGGCAGAATGATGAGGATGGCGCCGAGGTCGAACTTCGGCGTGTAGAAGGTCGGCAGGGCGAACCACGGTGCGTTTTCGACGAGCGACCAGTCGACGATGCCGCAGAGCGCGGCGATGATGTAGCCGCTGACGACGCCGATGAGGATCGGGATGATGGAGAGGAAGCCCTTGAAGGCGACGGAGGCGAAGATCGTGATGGCGAGCGTTGCGAGCGAGACGAATATCGCCGTGCTGTCCGTCTTGTCGCCCGTGAGGCCGGCCATGCCCGCAGCCGTCGGCATGAGCTCGAGGCCGATGACGGCGACGATGGCGCCCATCGAGGCCGGCGGGAAAATCACGTCAATCCAGCCCGTGCCCGCGGCACGCACGAGCAGGCCGACGAGGCAGAAGACGATGCCGACGCAGATGAAGCCGCCGAGCGCCGCTTCATAGCTGTACTGCGCGAGCACGAGGAAGACCGGCGAGAGGAAGGCGAAGCTCGAACCGAGGTATGCCGGGATTTTGCCCTTGCAGAGTATGAGGTAGAGAATCGTGCCGATGCCGTTGAACAAGAGGACCGTGGCCGGGTTGATCTTGAAGAGGATCGGCACGAGCACCGTAGAGCCGAACATCGCGAAGAGATGCTGCAGCGAGAGCGGGATGGTCTCGAGAAGCGGCAGCTTCTCTTCGACACCGATAGGACGTTTTTGCAAGATGAGACACTCCTTTCAATCTGATAGCTGTTCTTGCCCTCATCCAATTTATCATAGGTTGGGACAGCTGTCCACTTTTCTTGTTTTGTTTTGAAAATGCGGAAAATCTTATCATTCAGGCGAAGATACTTCCTGCTTTTGGGGAATATTGTAACGCGGCAGGTTTCACTTGTGCTTTCCTCGAAAACATTTTTCTATAAAAATAGCGAAAGATGGTAGACAGGCCACTAAAATTCTTGTATAATATGTCTCGATTAAACACTTTAACAAACAAAACACCTGCGTTGTCCGTTTGTGGCGGATGCGCCGGTATCTGTTTAGGGGGAGAAACATGGCGCTTATTGTAAAGAAATTCGGTGGCAGCTCGGTCGCTACCACAGAAAAAATCATGAACGTAGCGAAGAGAGTCCTCAGTGAGAAGCAGCCGGGCGACCAGATCGTCATGGTCGTATCCGCGATGGGCGACACGACGGATGACCTCATCACCCTGGCCAATGGTATCACGAAGAATCCGTACCAGTACGCGCGAGAGATGGACATGCTGCTGACGACGGGCGAGCAGGTCTCCATCTCACTGCTCGCGATGGCCTTCAAGTCGCTCGGCCAGCCGGCCATTTCCCTGACGGGCCCGATGGCGGGCATGCGCACGGATTCCGTGCACACGAAGGGCCGCATCAAGGACATCCAGCCGAAGCGCGTCCATGAGGAACTCGACAAGGGCAACATCGTCGTCGTCGCCGGTTTCCAGGGCGCCGACGAGATCGGTGATCTCGTGACGCTCGGCCGCGGCGGCTCGGATACGTCGGCTGTCGCACTGGCTGGCGCACTCAAGGCGGACAGCTGTGAAATCTACACGGATGTCGACGGTGTCTACTCCGCTGACCCGCGCATCGTCAAGAACGCGCGCAAGATGAAGGAGATCACGTATTACGAGATGCTCGAGATGGCGCGCCTCGGCGCTGGCGTCATGCAGCCGCGCTCCGTCGAGATGGGCAAGTACTTCAATATTCCGATTCACGTTCGTTCGACGTTCACGAACAAACCGGGCACGATCATTAGGGAGGATTATACGATGGAAGATAAGGATTTTGTGATCCGCGGTGTCGCACACGATGAGAAGGTAGCTAAGATTGCTGTCCTGGGCATCCCGAACACGCCGGGCATTGCCCATGAGATTTTCTCGGCACTCGCTGAGGCCAACATCGATGTCGACATGATCGTGCAGAGCATCCGCAACATCGAGAAGAATGTCACGGATATGGTCTTCACGGTCGCGACGGATGACCTCGCGCAGGCCAAGAAGGTCGTCGACAAGGTCGCAGACAAGCTCAATGCGATTGCCGTCCTCATCGAAGAGGATGTCGCAAAGGTCTCGATTGTCGGCGCTGGCATGCTCGGCAACCCGGGCATCGCGGCGCGCATGTTCGGCGCTCTGTCGAAGGCCCAGATCAACATCGACATCATCAGCACGTCGGAGATCAGCATTTCCTGCCTCGTCAAGGGCTCGCAGCTCAAGGAAGCAGTCAATGCCATCCACGACGAATTCTTCCCGGCTAAGGCATAAGCAAGAAGGAGCCGCCCCTTTCTTCGGGGTGGCTTTTCTTGTTGGTGCGACTCTATTGTAGGGAAGTGTTGAAAAATATTGTATACGTTCGGTATTTTCTCTGGACATGCGAAAGAAAAACGTTTATGATATACTCATCACATGGATATTGGTTTGTATCGAAGGGAGTTATTCTATGACGACGAGTATGGCAGCATCTCATGCTGCAAGCAAGAGACTGAAGGATGCGATTTTTGGTGCGAGTGCAGCTTGCCGTGAGGCCGCTGAGAAATACGGTGCCGATAAAGTCACGAATGCGACGATGGGCGTCATGATGGACGAGAACGGCAAATTCGCGAGCATCCCGACGATGGAGCGCGTCTTCCGCTCCCTGTCCATCGAAGATTATGCGCGCTATGCACCGATCCCGGGCCTGCCGGACTACCTCGATGCGGTCATCGATCTGACGTTTGCTGACCAGAAGCCGGAGGGCTACTTCGGTGCCATCGCGACGGCGGGCGGCACGGGCGCCATCCACCACGCCGTGGCCAACTACGCAGAGCACGGCGACGATGTCCTGACGGCTGACTGGTTCTGGGGAACCTACAACGTCATCTGCAACGAATGCGGTTCGCATCTGACGAACTACAAGCTCTTCGATGAGAACAACAACTTCAATATCCAAGACTTCACCGAAAAGGTTGATGCAATCATGGCAAAGCAGGACAGCCTGCTGACCATTATCAACACGCCGGCACACAATCCGACGGGCTTCAGCCTGACGGAGGAGGACTGGGACAATGTCCTCGACCTCGCGAAGAAGTACGCTGCCAAGGGCAAGAAGATGAGCATCCTCGTCGATATCGCCTACATCGACTTCGCCGGCGAGAAGAATGAGACGCGCCGCTTCATGAAGAAGTTCGGCAATCTGCCGAGCAACATCCTCGTCATGTTCGCCTTCTCGATGTCGAAGGGCTACACGGCCTATGGCCAGCGCACGGGCGCACTCGTCGCCGTCTCCTCGAGCCAGGAAGTCATCACGGAGTTCAAGGAAGTCAATAAGTACACGAGCCGCGCGACGTGGTCGAACATCAACCGCGGTGCGATGACGCTGCTTACGCGCATCCAGCAGGACAAGAGCACGCTCGCACAGTTCGAGAAAGAGCGCGATGATTACTACAAGATGATCCAGCAGCGCGGCAACCTCTTCATGGAAGAGGCAAAGGCATGCGGCCTCGGCGCCCTGCCGTACAAGGGCGGCTTCTTCCTCGCCGTGCCGGCCAAGGACCCGCAGGCTGTCTGCGACAAGCTGCACGACGACCTGATCTTCGCCGTGCCGCTGAAGCTCGGCGTTCGCATCGCTGCCTGCTCGGTCTCGGCCGAGAAGATGAAGGGCATTGCCCCGAAGGTTCTCAAGGCGCTGCAGGCCGTAGAAGGCTGATATACCGCCGCTCAACGCCTGAAAACAGCAGGGCCCGGCATCCGTTTTCCATGACGGATGCCGGGCCCTTTTTCGTCGTGCGTCAAAAGTTTTTATTGATGTGTACCGTGATTGATGTTATAGTTTAATTGTTAAGGTTTGTTAACACTGCACTACAATGCAATAGGTTCGTTTTCGTTCATGATCTAGGAGGACGCAGAAGAAGATGTTTAAGTTCAAGCAGAAGGACAGCGAGTTCTTTGACTTGTTCGTGGAAAGCGCCCAGTATTTCTACCAGGGTGCGCTCATGATGGACGAAGTCATGCTGGATTACAGCAAGGCCGCTGACAAGGTGAAAGAAGTTGTTGACCTCGAGCACGCAGCCGATGCCGTAAACGATAAGATCATCGATAAGCTGAATCTGACTTTCATCACGCCGATTGACCGCGAGGATATCTACGCACTGGCCAATGGCCTCGACGATGGCGTGGACAATCTGCAGGGGACGCTGCAGCGCATCGTGATGTACCGCACGGGCAAGGCGATGAGCGGCGCAGTCACACTGACGAAGCTGCTCATCGAGAGCACAGAGGAAATCATCCGCGCGTTCTCCCTCTTGAAGAACATCCGCAAGAATCAGGCGCAGATCCTTGAGGCGACGCACAAGATCGGCCGCCTCGAGAGTGAGGGCGACCGCGTCTACCGCCATGAGGTCGCCTACCTCTTCGACAAAGAAAAAGATCCGATCGAGCTCATCAAGTGGAAGGACATCCTCGAGAATCTCGAGAATACGCTCGACCACTGCGAGAAGATCGCGGATATGCTCCGGGGAGTGGTAATGAAGTATGCCTGAACTCCAGCTCTTGATCTTTACAGTCATCGGGCTCGCACTGCTGTTTGACTTCATCAATGGCTTCCACGATACGGCGAATGCCATTGCGACATCGGTCTCCACGCGCGCCCTGCATCCGAGCCACGCCATCATCATGGCGGCATTCCTCAACTTCCTCGGCGCGATGTACAGTACAGGCGTCGCGAAGACCATCGGTGCGGACATCGTCAAGTCGGCCCAGCACGTCGATGAGCACGTCATCATCGCGGCCTTGATGGGCGCCGTCATCTGGAACCTCATCACCTGGTGGTTCGCCGTGCCGTCGAGTTCCTCACATGCACTCGTCGGCGGCGTCATCGGTGCCGTGCTCGTCTCCGTCGGCTCGGACGGTCTGAATTTCTACGGCATCGGCAAGATCGTGCTCTCGCTGATCGCCTCGCCAATCATTGCCATCGTGACGGGCTGCCTCGTCATGACGCTGCTCTTCCGCATCTTCGGGCGGTTCAGTCCGTCGGCCATCAACGGCAAGTTCAAGAAGATGCAGATCCTCTCGGCTGCGATGATGGCCTTCTCGCACGGCTCGAACGATGCGCAGAAGTCGATGGGTATCATCACGCTGGCTCTGCTCTCGGGCGGCTACATCGACGTCTTCGAGGTCCCGACGTACGTCAAGGTCCTTGCGGCGACGGCGATGGCCTGCGGCACGGCCGTCGGCGGCTGGCGCATCATCAAGACGATTGGCGGCAAGATCTTCAAGCTCGAGCCAATCTCTGGCTTCGCAGCTGATCTCAACTCGTCCATCGTCATCTTCTCGGCGACGCTCCTGCACCTGCCGGTCTCGACGACGCATGTCGTCTCGGGCTCCATCATGGGCGTCGGCACGGCCAAGCGCGTCAACGCTGTCCGCTGGGGCGTTGCCCAGCAGATGGTCACGGCCTGGGTCTTGACGATCCCGTGCACGGCCGTGATGGGCGCAGTTGCCTACCAGTTCGTACTCTGGATCTTCAGGTAAGCGTGCGTGAAGGACGGCGTTCCTGCCAATTGAACTGACATTTGAACCGGAACATGTGCTACAATAGTAGTAACACATGTTCCGGTTTTTTGCATCTGACGTCAAGAGAAGGGGGTAATCCTATGTTCGTCACGATACGAAAGGAAAGGAATGTCCTGCCGCAGGTCCTGCCTCGCGACCTCGCGGCGGATTATCAGCAGGAGTACGCGAGCCGCATCGTTGCCGTCAAGCTCGACAACACCTTGCACGACCTGCAGACGCCGGTCGGCAAGTCGCGCTCCATCGAGTTCGTCGAGCTCGAGAGCGAAGAGGGATGGATCATCTACCGCCGCTCGGTGGAATTCCTGCTCGTCATGGCCGTGCACGAGCTCTATCCAGAGGCCGAGGTTGCGGCCATGTTCCGCGCCAACAACGGCCTCTACTGTGAGATCAGCGTGCCGGGCAAGAAGCTGACGGAGGCGATGGCCCAAGCCATCGAGGCGGAGATGCGCCGCATCGTCGAGGAAGACCGGCCCATCGTCAAGGAGGTGCTCGAACGAGAAGCGGCCGTCAAGCTCTTCAAGGAGACGAAGCAGGTCGAGAAGGCCAACCTCATCGCCTCGCTTAAGCTGCCGAAGGTCAGCATCTACCGCTGCGGCGACTACTACGACTACCTCTACGGCGCGATGATCGGCTCGACCGGTCACCTCAGCAAATTCGCGCTCGACATCTTCGAGTCGGGTGTCCTGCTGCGCACGCCGGACCTCAAGAGCAAGGGAAAAGTGCCGCCTTCCGTGCCGCAGCCGAAGCTCTCTGAGGTGCTGACCGAGGCGAAGAATTGGGCCAACATCCTGCGCTGCCGCTACGTCACGGACCTCAACCGCGCCATCCGCTCGGGCCGCATCAGCGAGGTCATCCGCGTCTCGGAGGCCCTGCAGGAGAAGCACATCGCTGAGATTGCCGACTACATCGCCAAGCACCGCCAGAAGCTGCGCCTGATCCTCATCGCGGGCCCTTCTTCGTCGGGCAAGACTTCCTTTGCGCAGCGCCTGCGCGTTCAGATGCAGGTCATGGGCCTGCGCCCGTTCTCCATCTCACTCGACAATTACTTCGTCAACCGCGAGGACACGCCGAAGACGCCGGCGGGGGCTTACGACTACGAGTGCCTGGAAGCGCTTGACGTCGACCTCTTCAACAAGGATATGTTCGCCCTGCTCAAGGGCGAGAGCGTCGTGTTGCCGCGCTACAACTTCAAGACGGGCGAGCGCGAGTGGGAGGGGCAGACGCCGCTGACTCTCGAGAAGAGCCAGCCCATCATCGTCGAGGGCATCCATGGCCTCAACGAGAAACTCACGGCGGCCATCCCGCGCGAGTACAAGTTCAAGATCTACGTCAGCGCGCTGACCCAGCTCAACATTGATGCGCACAACCGCATCCCGACGACCGATGCGCGCCTGATCCGCCGCCTCGTGCGCGACTATCAGTTCCGCGGTGCGAGCGCGCTGAAGACGCTCAAACAGTGGCCGGATGTGCGCCAAGGGGAGGAGAAGTACATCTTCCCGTATCAGGAAGAAGCCGATGTCATGTTCAACTCAGCGATGATCTACGAGCTATCGGCCTTGCGCCGCTATGCCGTGCCGATGCTCGAAGCCGTGACGCCGGATGTGCCAGAGTACACGAAGGCACGGCGCCTGCTCGACTTCTGCCAGTACTTCCTCGACCTGCCCGACGAGGAGGATGTGCCGAACAACTCCATCCTGCGCGAGTTCATCGGCAAGTCGGTGTTCTTCAAGGGCGAAGACCAGGTATGAAAAAAGAGCTGTCACATTGCTGTGGCAGCTCTTTTTGTGCGCGGGATCATTTGATCTTGTCTACACCCCAGGCGTGGACGCCGTCTTCGTCGCCCAAGATGGCGGGATCGAAGGTCGGCTCCTTGTGGCCTTCTCGCTTCTGCTTGACGTAGTCAAACAGGGCGATGCGCGCGTATTTAGAGAGGCGCAGGACGGCGTAGAGGTTGGTCAGGCAAAGGAAGCCCATGAAGAGGTCGGCGAGGTTCCAGACGAGCGCGAGCTCGGCCATGCAGCCGAAGAAGACCATGAGCACGACGCCGGCGCGGAAGAGGAGCAGGTACTTCTTGGTGTTGCCCTCGAAGAAGGCGATGTTGATCTCGCCGTAGTAGTAGTTGCCGACGATCGAGCTGAAGGCAAACATCAGGATCAGGATGGAGATGGCTGCAGGAGCCATCGGCCCGAAGATGCTCGCAAGCGATGCCTGTGCGAGGGCGATGCCAGTGAGCTCGCCGCCAATCGTGTACTGTCCCGTCAAGAGGACGATGAAGGCCGTGGCGGAGCAGACAATCCAGGTGTCGACGTAGACGCCGAAGGACTGGACGAGACCCTGCTTAATCGGGTGCGAGACATCGGCCGTTGCCGCGGCATTTGGCACGGAGCCCTCGCCGGCCTCGTTGGAGAACAGGCCGCGCTTGATGCCCGTGATGACGGCCGTACCGAGGCCGCCGCCAACGGCTGCCTGCGGCGAGAAGGCATCGTGGAGGATCAGGGCGAACATGGCGGGGACCTGATCGATGTGGATCACGATGATGGCGAAGGCCGTCAGGAGGTAGATGCCAGCCATGATGGGCACGAGGAACTCGGTGAACTTCGCGATGCGCGACATGCCGCCAAAGATGACGAGGGCGGTCAGTACGCAGAGGAAGGCAGCGGAGTAGATCGGCTCGATGCCGAAGGCCGTCTGAGCCGAAAGCGCAATCGTGTTGGCCTGCACGGATACGTAGATGAGGCCAAACGTCACAGAGATCAGGAAGGCGAAGAGCTTGGCCACACCGGGCTGATGCAGGGCGTTCTTGATGTAGTAGGCCGGGCCGCCGTGGAACTTGCCGTTGCCGCGCGGCAGCTTGTAGATCTGGGCGAGTGTGCTCTCTATGAAGCCTGTCGCGCAGCCGAGGAAGGCGATGGCCCACATCCAGAAGACGGCGCCGGGGCCGCCCGTGACGATGGCAATCGCGACGCCCGCGATGTTGCCGACGCCGACGCGCGAGGCCGTGCTGACGCAGAAGGCCTGGAAGGAGCTTATCGCATCGCCCTCTGTCTTTTTGCCGATGCCTTCCGTCAGCAGGCGCAGCATCTCGGGCAGCATGCGCAGCTGCACGAGATGCGTGGAGAGCGTGAAGTAGATGCCGCAGCCGACGAGCACGACGATGAGCACGTACGACCACAGCACGTTGTTGATGGCCGAGACCACCGCATTCATTGCATCCATAGATGATACCTCATTTCTTTGATTCTTTGGGAACCGTGTTCTTTAAATCAATCACAATCTATGACAGAAATACATATTTATTATAAAGAAATCTTCTAAGGAGGTCAAGAAAGAACGCGATGGAATGCGAAAAAAGAGGCGAAGTGTAACAGATGTCACGGCGAGAAGCGTGCATTGCCGATAGAATAACAGGCAGGACATGATACGAACTGCCATTATAAACCCTTAACGAAATCTTTACCGGAATTAACAAGCGCTGTGTCTGCCATGGCACCGCTGCGATACAGGAGGTCTTTTCATGAGTATGTTTTTAGCGCCAATCCACTTCATGGTGTACGGCAAGAACCAGCTGCAGGAGCAGCTCATCGCGCGCATCGCCGAGCGGGCAGCTGCTGAGGGCTGGGCCACTGCCGAGGCACTCGATGCCTACTGCAGCCATGAGGATCGGCCACTCGATGCAATCATCGACGTCTCGAATATCCACGGCTGGCTCTCGAACAGCATCGCCGATGTCGAGCATCGCCTCGCGGCGCTCGTTACGGAGCTCCTGTTCGGCCATCCGGAGCGCCTTGCCGTGCTCGAGGAAGTGGCGTATGAAGAAGGCAAGAAGCAGGCTGCACCGGCCGATGCCGAGGCAGGCGAGCTCTTCCAGTATCTGACGACGCACCTCGTCGACGGCATGCCGTGCGATGGCGTCAACATGATGCGTGACCAGACGGCCGAGACGTTCCGCTGGGACAAGACGGCAGATGTGCACAGCCACTACTGGACGGAAGTCGAGGGCAGTCCGGCTGTCTATCAGGCCCTGCGCGGCAAGTTCATCGAAGGCCTGCTCTCCTCGACGGACTATGCGATTAGCACAGATGACGGCACAAGCTTTATTCTGCAGAAAAATTGAAACAATGTACCGCAGCATACGCTGCGGTACATTGTTTTTTAATGCGCGAAAATAGAAAAAATTTTCAAGAAAACTTCTTTTTTAGCTCGTATTGACGTGGAATCGGTATCGTGCTATGGTAATTACATCATCAAATCACAGATGAAGTCGTGAAAAGACAGGAGGGTTTTCCATGAAGAAGATTGTGAAGCACGTCTTCAAGTCCTATGCAAATGTAGAGGCTCTGGGCAAAGTCATCAGCTGGAATGCATGATCTTGCCAGATGAGGCTCGTATAAAGGAATAGCACGAAATGAGACGGAGGACGCGGTGTTCTTCGCCTTTTTTGTATATAGAAGGAATGAAACGGCGAGAATTTTCACTGTAGCTATTGGTTTTTTCAAGAAGCCTTGCTATAATGGAGAAAATAGTTTGTGTGGGGACATTGTTCCACCTGATGCAAACGGTGTTATACATCTGGTCAATGAAGGAGAAATGTGTAAATGAAACTGGTAGTAACTGTTGTTGGTAAAGACCGTGTCGGCATCATCGCGATGGTCAGCCAGATCCTCGCCGAGAATAATGTCAACATCCTCAATATCAATCAGAACATCATGGATGGCTTCTTCAACATGGTCATGATCGCGGAGATTAGCGCGAGCAAGATCAACCTCGTAGACCTGCAGAAGACGCTCAAGGAGAAGGGCAAGGAGATCAATGTCGACATCAAGGCACAGCATGAAGACATCTTCAATGTCATGCACAATGTCTGAGTGGACGGCAAGGATACCGGACTGACTTTTGATGACTTTTAGGAGGAAAAGAGCTCTGTGATAACGATAGATGATATTTTAGAAACAAACCGCATGATTACGGAAAATAAGCTCGATGTCCGTACCATCACGATGGGCATCTCGCTGCGCGACTGCGCACATCCGAACATCGACAAGTTCTGCCAGAATGTGTACGACAAGATCACGAAGTCGGCGGAATTCCTCGTCAAGACGGGTGAGGACATCGAGACAGAATACGGCATCCCCATCATCCACAAGCGCGTCTCCGTCACGCCAATCGCCATCGCAGCCGATGCCTGCAAGACGGACTCGTACGTGCCTGTTGCTGAGGCGATGGACCGCGCGGCCAAGGAAGTCGGCATCAACTTCATCGGCGGCTTCTCGGCCCTCGTCGAGAAGGGCTTCACGCACGGCGATCGCGTGCTCATCAACTCGATCCCGCAGGCACTCGCGACGACGGACCTCGTCTGCTCCTCGGTGAACCTTGGCTCGACGAAGACGGGCATCAACATGGACTGCGTGCGCGAGATGGGCGAGGTCGTCAAGCGCACGGCAGAGCTCACGCGCGACCAGCAGGCGCTTGGCTGCGCGAAGCTCGTCATCTTCTGCAACGCGCCGGGTGACAACCCCTTCATGGCAGGTGCGTTCCACGGTGTAAGCGAGGCGGACAAGGTCGTCAGCGTCGGCGTATCGGGCCCGGGCGTCGTCAAGCATGCGCTCGAAGACCTCAAGGGCGCGGATTTCACGGAAATCGCGGAGACAATCAAGCGCACGGCCTTCAAGATCACGCGCGTCGGCCAGCTCGTCGCGCGCGAGGCGTCGAAGCGCCTCGGCGTGCCGTTCGGCATCATCGACCTCTCGCTGGCCCCGACGCCAGCTGTCGGCGACAGCGTCGCGCGCATCATCGAGGAGATGGGCATCGAGAGCTGTGGCGCACCGGGCACGACGGCGGCGCTCGCCCTGCTCAACGATGCCGTCAAGAAGGGCGGCCTCATGGCTTCTTCGCATGTCGGCGGCCTCTCGGGCGCTTTCATCCCGGTCAGCGAGGATGAGGGCATGATCCACGCGGTTGCTGAAGGCAGTCTTTCCATCGAGAAGCTCGAGGCGATGACCTGCGTCTGCTCGGTCGGCCTCGACATGATCGCTATCGAGGGCGACACGTCGGCTGCGACGATCTCGGGCATCATCGCAGATGAAGCGGCCATCGGCATGATCAACAACAAGACGACGGCCGTCCGCGTCATCCCCGTCCCAGGTAAGAAAGTCGGCGACACGGTCGAGTTCGGCGGCCTGCTCGGCTACTGCCCAATCGTGCCGGTGCGCAACCAGTACAGTTCCGAGGCGTTCATCGCGCGCGGCGGCCGCATCCCTGCACCAATCCGCAGCCTGACGAACTGATGGCTTTCATAGACGTGAGGACTGTAATGGTGGATGACAGGCACCTGTCACTTGCCAGACGTCTGGAATCTGCTATAATGGAATAAAATCGTGAAACTCAGGAAAGGGCTCAATTCATGGATTGGGCCCTTCCTTTTGCCATTTTTGCAGAACAGGAAGTGGATTTTATGCGTGTAACGAAAAAGATACGAGATGAGCAGCTGGCCATCCTCGAGGAGACGTACCGCGGGGCGAAGCCGGAGCTCATCTTCCGCAACCCGTTTGAACTCCTGATTGCTGTCATCCTTTCGGCGCAGTGCACCGATAAGCGCGTCAACGTCACGACAAAGCGCCTCTTTGCCAAGGTCAAGTCGCCGGAGGACATCGTGGCGATGGGGCTCCCCGCACTCGAGAACGAGATCCGCGACTGCGGACTCTTCCGCAATAAGGCGAAGAACATCCTCGCGGCCTGCCAGATGCTCTGCACGGAATTCGGCGGCGAGGTGCCGGACGATTTCGAGGCCTTGCAGCGGCTGCCGGGCGTCGGGCGCAAGACGGCCAATGTCGTCATGAGCGTGGCCTTCCATCATCCGGCCATCGCGGTCGACACGCACGTCTTCCGCATCGCCAACCGGCTGCATCTCGCGACGGGCTCCACGCCGCTGGCCGTGGAGCAGGGGCTCATGAAGAACATCCCGAAGGAGAAGTGGTCGGATGCGCACCACTGGCTCATCTGGCACGGCCGCAAGATCTGCAAGGCGAGAAAGCCCGCCTGCGATATCTGCCCGCTCGCGCCCGTGTGCCCGAGTGCAGAGCCGCTTGCAGGGAAGGACTCGAGTAAAGGAGAGAAATGATGCAGTACAGGAAGGCAACATTTGCCGATATTGAAGCGATATACCATCTCGTGAACGACTATGCGACGGACGGCGTCATGCTCGCGCGCTCGCGCAACACGCTCTATGAGACTCTGCGCGACATGATTGTCGCGGTCGATGAAGAGGGCAGGGTGGCTGGCGTCGGCGGCCTGCACATCATCTGGGACCGCCTGGCGGAGATCCGCACGATGGCGGTCTCGCCAGAGCTGACGCGCCAGGGCATCGGCGCGGAGATTGTCCGCCGCCTCATCGAGGAAGGCGATGCGCTCGGCGTCGAGAAGTACTTCACGCTGACCTACAAGCCGGGCTTCTTCCAGAAACTCGGCTTCCAGACCATCACGAAGGAAGAGCTGCCGCATAAGGTCTGGAAGGAATGCATCGACTGCCCGAAATTCCCGAACTGCGATGAGATTGCGATGGTCCGCGTCTGATTGACAAGGAAACAGGGTTGTGTGCTGGGATTTGTCTTTGTTGTACAATTTTTGACGATTCCAGCGATGATGTGTTGACATTCTGTAACAAATCTGTTATGGTAATATACATCAAGTGAAATGCGAGGAATGAGAGAAGTAATCCCTGAGACTTCCTTGAAGAGAGCGCTGAGCTGGTGTGACAGCGCAGGGAGAGGGGACGAAATACACTCAGGAGCAGCAGGCTGAAGAGAGTAGGCCCCGCCGGAATGCCACCGTTATCAGAGGCTAGGATATGTCAGTATCCGAAGTGAGAGGCTTGCATCAGCAAGCAGGGTGGTACCACGGGTATATCGGCTCGTCCCTGTAGAGGGGCGGGCTTTTTCTATTCTTCGGGGGATTGTCAGGAGGAATTCATTATGATCATTGTCATGAAACCAGATGCTACGAAAGAGAATATCCAGAAAGTAGAAGAGCGCCTGCAGCAGGTCGGCCTCAAGGCACACCTGTCGACGGGCGAGGACTGCACGATCATCGGCGTTATCGGCGACCGCAAGAAAATCGCCAACCTCGAGGTCAGCATGCTCGAGGGCGTCGAGAAGACCGTGCGCATCACGGAGAAATACAAGCTCGTCAGCCGCCACTTCCATCCGGAGGACACAATCATCGATGTCGACGGCGTCAAGATCGGCGGCAAGGAAGTCGTCGTCATGGCGGGTCCGTGCTCGGTCGAGAGCATCGAGCAGCTGCGCGAGGCCGCCAAGGCGGTCAAGGCGGGCGGCGCGAAATTCCTGCGCGGCGGCGCGTTCAAGCCGCGCACGAGCCCGTACGACTTCCAGGGCCTGGCTGAAGAGGGCCTCAAGATGCTGCGCGAGGTAGCCGATGAAGAAGGCCTCAAGGTCGTCACGGAAATCGTCGACAAGGATGACATCGAGCTCGTCGGCAAGTACGCCGACATCTACCAGGTCGGCGCGCGCAACATGCAGAACTTCCAGCTCCTCAAGGCGCTCGGCAAGGCCAAGAAGCCGGTCATGCTCAAGCGCGGTCTTGCGGCGACCATCAGCGAATGGCTCAATGCGGCGGAGTACATCATGGCGGGCGGCAACGAGCAGGTCATCTTCTGTGAGCGCGGCATCCGCACGTACGAGACGTTCACGCGCAATACGCTCGACCTCAGCGCCGTTGCAGCCATCAAGGAGCTCTCGCATCTGCCGATCATCGTCGACCCGAGCCATGGCACGGGCCGTTGGGAGATGGTGCGCCCGATGGCGCGCGCCGCTGTCGCCGCTGGCTGCGACGGCCTGATCATCGAGGTACACCCGCATCCGGAGGTCGCGCTTTCCGACGGCGACCAGAGCCTCACGCCGAAGAACTTCAACGCCCTGATGGGCGAGCTCGGCAAGATCTGTGACGTCATGGGGCGCACGTTATGAGCCGCCTCAAGCTTGCCATCATCGGCGTTGGACTCATCGGCGGTTCGCTTGGGCTCTGCCTCAAGGACAAGCTCGGCGAGGACATCTACATCACGGGACTCTGCCGCCATCAGGCCTCGATGGACCGGGCCGTCGAGCTCGGGGCTGTCGACTACGCTTCTGCCGACGTCGAGGCGGTCGTCCGCGATGCCGACATCGTCTTCCTGAGCCCGCCTGTGCTGCAGATCGTGCCGATGGTGGAGAAAATCCTGCCGTACCTCAAGAAGGGCTGCATCCTGACCGATGCGGGCAGCACGAAAGGCTACATCTGGCAGCACCTGCAGGAGATCCTGCCGCCAGATATCTACTACATCGCCGGCCATCCGATGACGGGCCGCGAGAAGAGCGGCGTCGATGCCGCGATGAAGGACCTCTTCGTCGGCAAAGCGTACGTCATCGTCGAGGACACGGGCGCACCGCCGGAGGCCCACGAGAAGCTCATGAGCGTGCTCAAATACACGGGCGCGAACTTCCCGACGCTCGACATCGCCAAGCACGACCGCTGCGCGTCCGTCATCAGCCACGTGCCGCATGTCACAGCCGCCGCACTCGTCACGCTGCTCGACCGCTCGGGCGACGACCGCGAATCCTGCATCAAGCTCATCGGCGGCGGCTTCCGCGACACGACGCGCATCGCCTCGTCGAATGCCGACATGTGGGCCGACATCTGCATGACGAACGGCGAGGCCATCGCGAGCGACCTGCGGCAGTTGCAGGCTATTCTCGGCGAGGTCATAACAGCCGTCGAGCATCACGACCGCCAGACCGTCCACGATTACTTTGCGGCGTCCAAGGAACTGCGCGACCATCTCCTGCAGGATGCCAGCAAGAAGTTCGACCCTAACTGAGTATGTCCAACACCCGTGCACTGGGATATCCATATCCTGGCGCATGGGTGTTTCTTTTGCTAAAATTTGCTATAATAGGAGCAAGAGATTGCGTAAGACGAAAGGTGACCTAAACATGAAAGTCGATTTAAAGGATTTAGCGGCGGCTTTTGCCCAGTCGGATGTGCGCCAGGGCTATGTGGACATCCGGGCGGGCAAGGTCGTCATGATGGCGGACGACATGGCCGAGGAAGAGGCCATGCACCACGCCTTCGCGATGGAAGAGGACTGGGAGCACTACATCCCGATCCCGAACGTCATGGACGAGGATGAGACGGCGATGATGCGCGCGTTCGCGGAATCGCGCCTGCGCGAGGACGTCAAAGAGCGCCTGCTCACCGCCCTGCAGGGCGCAGGAGCCGTGACGCGCTTCCGCCATCAGGTCCGCCATCTGCTGCTCAAGCCGGCCTGGGAGGCCTTCAAGCAGGATTATCTGATGCAGGTCGCCCGCGACTGGTGTGAAGAGAATGATGTCGAGTACCGGAAATCGTGATGGCGATAGATGGTATGGACATAGATGAAATGTTGTGTATCGTACTGGAATAGGAGGTCTTTTCCATGTCATTGATCAAAGGATTACATCACGCTGCACTCAAGTGCAGCTGCCAGGCAGAATTCCAGGAGGCCATCCACTTCTACAAGGAAGTCCTCGGCCTGCCCGTGAAGCGCAGCTGGGGTGAAGGTGAGGAAGCTGGCATCATGTTCGATACCGGCGCCGGCCTCATCGAAATCTTTGCCAAGGGCGGCGAGAACCACAGCGAAGGCTCCGTGCGCCACTTCGCTCTGGCCACCGACGACACGGACGCCTGTGTCAAGGCCATTCGCGAGGCAGGTTACAAGATCACCGTTGAGCCGACTGACCTGACCATCCCCGCAGAGACGCCGTTCCCGGTCCGCATTGCCTTTGCTGTAGGCCCGTGCGGTGAGTCCATCGAGCTCTTCAAGGAATGCTGAATGCAGGGAAGGTGGTAGGCGGTGTGCTGGTATTGCTGGCCGTCTGCCTGCCTCTTGGAAGCACATCGTCATCTGTTGCGGCACAGCCACGGGACGCCGTGAGACCCCCTATCTCTGTCGTGACAGATGGAGGCGACAACGGCCTGAGCTCGGCAGTCCGCGCTCAGGCGGCCCTGAAGGCTCGTATTGCCCTCAAATATCGTGAGATGGCGGTCATCAGTGATGATCAGTACAGGATCACGCAGACCGCCATCCGCGACAACCACGCGCATCAGACACCGCTCCATACGAGTGAGATGCTTTTTAGCAAATGTATGCATGACGGGCGCTACAGCGAGGCCAGTATCATCGCCTCTCTGGCGGTGCTCGACAGCAATACGCCCGTTGAGCGCGCGCATTTCACGCTCCTGCAGGCAGAAGCATGCCTTCTGCGCCAGGATGACATGCGCGCCATCCGGCCGCTCCTGCAGCAGGCCGCCGATGAACTCGCCCATGCGGGCACACACGACGATGCTTGGCAGCAGGCAGAGGCGATGCTCGAGGACATGCAGGCCGGTTTGTTGTAACATGGATAATCGAGCTATTCTCGCATGATGCCGATACATCGATATCACAGGATTATGAATGAGAAACGGGACTCATGACTTGCGCGATGGCGTGAATCGTGAGCCCCGTTTTGGGGTGCATATCCTGTGGCGTGTGATTCTGAAAGGAAGTATGTGTTTTCATGAAGATTTTTGTCGATGCGGATGCCTGCCCGGTTGTGCATCAGGTCGAATCTGTTGCACAGAAATACAAAGTGCCTGTTGTGCTGCTCTGCGATACGAATCACATCCTGTCATCGGACTACAGCAAAATCAGAGTTGTCGGAGCCGGTGCGGATGCGGTCGATTTTGCGTTGATCAATCTCTGCCATGCGGGGGATATCGTCGTGACGCAGGACTATGGCGTCGCTGCGCTCGCACTCGGCAAGCATGCCTATGCTGTGCATCAGAACGGCTGGCAGTATACGGATAAGAACATCGACCGTTTGCTCATGGAACGCCACATCATGAAAAAGGCACGCCGCGCTTCCGCAAAATTTCATGGCAAAGGGCCACATAAGCGCACAGCAGTGGATGATGAAAACTTTATGCGAAAATTCGAGCGGCTTTTGCAAATGGCTACTGCGGCGCAGGCAACGATCGATAGTGATTGTTGAGGGTATTACATCATGCATGATATATGGAATCCCTGGCATGGCTGCGTGCGTGTCAGCCCCGGCTGTGCCAATTGCTATATGTACTTCCTTGACCGGCAACGTGGGCAGGACGGCCGTCATATCTATCGTACGAGCAGTTTTGATTATCCGCTGCAGCGTGACCAGGCCGGACGGTATCGTGTACAATCTGGTGAGCTCATTCGCGTCGGCATGACCTCGGACTTTTTTCTGGCGGAGGCGGATGAATGGCGTGAAGAAGCTTGGAACATCATGTACCAGCGGCCTGATGTCATCTTTTTCCTGCTGACGAAGCGGCCGGAGCGCATCCGCGCGCATTTGCCATCTGACTGGGGCGAGGGCTGGGAGAATGTCTGGCTCAATGTCACTTGCGAGAATCAGGCGATGGCCGATAGGCGTATACCTGTTTTACTGGATGTTCCCGCCAAACATAAGGGCGTCATGTGTGCGCCGCTGATCGGTCCAGTATCCCTAATGCCTTATCTGCAGAGTGGCGCGATTGAGCAGGTCATCTGCGGCGGTGAGAATTACGACGGTGCACGGCCTTGTCATTACGAATGGGTCAAACAGCTGCACGATGAATGCCTTACGTACCGGACTGCGTTCTCATTTATCGAGACAGGAACGCATTTCGTCAAGGATGGACGCTCGTATTTCATCCGGAGCAAGCAGTGCCAAGCGGAGCAGGCCTATCGTTCTGGTCTCAGTTTCGGCCATCTGCCGCGCTTCAAGTTGAAGACGCCGCTCGGCTTTCCCTTGCAACCATCGGACTGCTATCAGCCTGTATACGACGGCCCCCACTGCAAGCAATGCGGAAGCCGGCGCATCTGCAATGGCTGCAGCCATTGCGGGAAATGCCGTAGGTAGACCTGTTTGCAAGTGGATGAAGATAGCGTATAATGAAGGGAAATACATTCAAAAGGAAATAGGTGAGCATCATCATGGAAATGAAAAATCGCGATAATCGAGCAGAACGGGCTGTGGCGTATAAACACAAGGACTGCAACTGCGCGCAGGCGGTGTTGCTGGCTTTTGCAGAGGAGCTCGGCAAATCCGAAGAAGAGCTCCGGGCACTTGGCTCGGGGTTCGGCATGGGCATGGGCTGCACGGAGGCGACGTGCGGCGCGCTCTGTGGCGCTGGCATGGTCATGGGGCTCATGGGCAAGAGCGGCAAGCCGACGGCCGCCATCATGCGCGATATCCTGCATGAATTCGAGGAAAAAGCCGGTGCCACCATCTGCAAAGACCTCAAGGGCATCGAGACGGGCAAGATGCTCTGTTCCTGCGACGACTGCGTGCGCCACGCCGTACGCGCCGTAGAGCAGCGCCTTTGAGGAGGGGATATATGGAACTGAAAAAGATCGATTTTCCGCTGACGGTATGCAAGCTGGATGCGATGGACAAAGTGGATACCAAGTCAGACTTCTTTTTCCTCGCCAAGACGGACGAAGAACTCTCGCTGGTCTGCAAGACCGAGGACACGCCATCTCAGACGACGGCGCGCGAAGATGGCTGGCGGGCTTTCCGCATCGAGGGCACGCTGGATTTCTCGCTCATCGGCATCCTGTCCAAACTTTCTACGATCCTCGCCGAGAACAAGATCGGGATTTTTGCCGTCTCTACCTATAACACGGACTACATCTTGGTCAAGGAAGAGAACTTCGCAAAGGCGATGACTGTCCTGCAGGAAAACGGCTATACTGTCAAATGAATGAACAGTTGACTCATATTTGGGCACTGAGATAAGAACGACTCTCGTTCAATGTTCTTTAAAGACATTGTGCGAGAGTCGTTTTTGCTGACGGTATATGTATCGCTCATAGCGGGGAAGATGTTATTTGGTGCGATGGGCTGCCCGAAAGCGTTGCGGTGCTAAGCCTGTTGTCCGATGAAAGATCTTGGTGAAGTAACTGATGTCATGGAAGCCTGTCGCAATGGCAATCTCGCTGGAAGTCATATCGGTGGAAAGGAGCAGTGATGATGCCTGCTGGATGCGGTAATTTTGCAGATAGTTCATCGGTGAAGTTCCGACCGTCTTCTTGAAACTGCGCAGTAGGACGCTCTCACTGCAGGCAGCCAGACGCATCAGAGTCTGGTTCGAGATCGTCTCCGCGTAATGCTGCTCGATGTACTGCAGGAGTAGTTTCATCCGCTCCAGCAGGCTGACATCGCGAGAAATTGAGGGCGGGGATGAAGGAAGATTCTGACACAGGATGTACAGTGCCTTGGAGAGCACATAGCGTGCTTCGATTGTATAAGCTTCGGTCTCTTGCGTGATGGCATCCCAGGCATGCATCATCAGATGGGCAATTGTCGCATGCCAAGGTTCGTTGCCTTCCATGAGCAGGAAAGGCAGATTCTCTCTGCCGTAAAAGGGAAGAACCAACTCCTGCCAGTAGCACGACTGCGGGGAGCCTGCAATCAGGTCGGGATGGACGACGAGCGAGCGCAGGATGCTCGGCTTGCGAAGAGAATGTGAGACAGAGTGGAGGAGGCCTGCATTTATCAGGATACCTGCTCCCTGCCGCAGTGTGATTGGTTCTGTGCCGACATGGAGATGGATGGTCCCGTTGAACGCTAGGATGTATTCAAATTCATCGTGCCAATGGATGGGAACGCCTGTACAGGCCATATCATCTTCATAGCATGCCACGGGAAATAGAACACTGCCGTGCCGCGTGATTTCTTTTTGATTCTTGTCTGTGTGCAGGGTACAGTGCAAGTCGACCATATTACGTCTCCTTTTATCTCAGATTGACGGTATCATCATATAAAATGCCTGTATTTATCTATGAATTCATATTTCGAGACGATAGAATCATATCATCAAGTGAGGAGGAAGACAATACATGGTACATTTGCTCTTAGCAATCATCTACATTGCTTTTATCAGTCTGGGCTTGCCGGACTCACTGCTCGGGGCGGCCTGGCCGGTCATGCACGAAGACTTGGGGGCGCCACTGTCTTATGCGGGCATCATCTCGATGATCATTGCCTTCGGGACGGTCGTCTCGAGCCTGCAGAGTGACAGGTTGACGCTCTGGCTCGGCACGGGGAAGGTGACGGCCATCAGCGTCGCCATGACGGCCGCGGCTCTGCTCGGCTTCTCAGCATCGAGCGAGTTCTGGATGCTCTGCCTCTGGGCCATTCCCTATGGGCTCGGCGCCGGTGGTGTGGATGCCGCCCTGAACAATTATGTGGCGCTTCACTACAGGAGCTGGCATATGAGCTGGCTGCACTGCATGTGGGGCGTCGGTGCGGCGACAGGGCCGTACATCATGGGCATGGCGCTCGAGATGGGGAAGGGATGGCCGGCGGGCTACCATATCATCGCGGTGATGCAGGTCGTCCTGACCATCATCCTGTTCGCCAGCCTGCCGCTCTGGAAGGAGCGAAAAGATGAGGTGCAGGCAGATTCTGGACACAAGCGCAAGCCGCTCTCACTGCGCGAGATTTTCTGGATACCGGGCGCGCGTGAGATACTGGTCGCCTTTTTCTGCTACAGTGCCGTCGAGCAGACCTGCGGGCTCTGGGCGAGCAGCTTCCTGAATCTCAGCAAGGGCATCTCGGCGGAACAGGCGGCGAGCTTTGGCGCGATGTTCTTCATCGGCATTACGGTGGGCCGCGCTATCAATGGCTTCTTTGCGATGCGCATGCACGACGAGAGCATGATCCGGATGGGGCAGGTGCTGATCCTGCTCGGCATCGTGACGGTGATGCTCCCCGCAGGTGATGCAGTCGCGCTGGCCGGCCTGATCCTGATCGGTCTGGGTTGCGCGCCGATTTATCCCTGCATCATACACTCAACTCCAACTCATTTTGGCAAGGAAAAGTCGCAGGCCATCATCGGCGTCCAGATGGCTGCCGCCTACATCGGCACGATGCTCATGCCGCCGCTTTTCGGCATCCTGGCCAACCATCTGTCCACATCCTTGCTGCCAATTTACCTGCTCGCGCTGCTGGCCCTTATGGCATTCATGCCCGAGCGCCTCATCCAGAAGACTCGCTGAGCAAAGCGGCTGACAAGCGAAAGGAGCGATACAGTTGTACGCAGATTACCATTTACACAGTGAATTTTCCGATGATTCCAAGGAACTGATGGAGAGTCAGATCGAGAAGGCCATCGAACTGGGGCTCGACGAGATGTGCTTCACCGACCATATCGACTACGGCATCAAGCGCGACTGGGATGACCCGCGCGGCATCGAGTGGCGGCAGGGCGACGGCATCTCTTCAGGAGATGCGGCGCGCGAGCCGCTCTCCAACGTCGATTATCCCCGCTACTTTGCTAAGATAGCGCGCATACGAGCTGCCTATGGCGATACGATCAAGATCCGCTCGGGGCTGGAGTTCGGCATCCAGTCCATCACGGTGGGCGATTATGAGCGACTCTTTGCCAAGTATCAGGATGAGCTGGATTTTGTGCTGTTCTCGATGCACCAGGTCGACAATAAAGAATTCTGGACACAGGATTTCCAGCGCGGGCGGAGCCAGAAAGAGTACAATGAAGCGTATTACGAGGAAATCCTCAAGACGATGAAGGCCTTCAAGCATTACTCCGTCCTGGCGCATCTCGACCTCCTGGTCCGCTATGATAAGGCAGGCCGCTATCCCTTTGACAAGGTGAGAGACCTCGTGGCCGAGATTCTCAAGCAGGCTATCGCAGATGACAAGGGCATCGAGGTCAATACCTCATCCTGGCACTATGGCTTGTCTGACACACAGCCGAGCCGTGACATCCTGCATCTCTACAAAGACCTTGGCGGACGTATCATCACAGTTGGCTCCGATGCCCATCAGACTTCCTATCTGGCCGACCACATCAAGGACGCCTATGCGATTCTTCGCGATGAGATTGGCTTTACAGAAATCGCGACATTTGAGCATATGCAGCCTATTTTCCACAAGCTCAGATGATTTCGTGGATTGACAGCAGGTGCCTCCATCTGTTATACTGATGCTACAAACGAATAGCGAAGGGGAGTAACCTTTCAGTTGCCGTCAACAAGCATGCCGCGCGAGCGGCTGGTGGCAGCGTTACATACATTGGTGTAATAGGTGAGACTTTCGCATGATACCCGGTTCCCCGGATACCATGCGGAAGTCTCTTTTTGTTTGACTACCTGAAGAAAGGAATCAATCACATGGAAATCTTATCGATGCAATTTCTCATGGCCCTCGGCACGATTGTCCTGATGGACCTGCTGCTCGGCGGCGACAATGCCGTCGTCATCGCGATGGCGGCGAACAAGCTTCCGGAGAACCTGCGCAAGAAGGCCATCCTGATCGGCACGGCCGGTGCCGTCATCATCCGCCTCGTCATGACGCTCGTGGCCGTCTGGCTGCTGACCATCCCGTACCTGCAGGCAATCGGCGGTCTGATTCTCTTGCCGATTGCCGTGAAGCTGCTCGTGCCGGAGCAGAAAGAAGAGCACGTCACGGCGTCTGACAGCCTCATGGGCGCGGTCAAGACCATCATCATCGCCGATGCCGCGATGGGCGTCGACAATGTGCTGGCCATTGCGGGCGCGTCGCACGGCAGTTTCCTGCTCGTCGTCCTCGGTTTCCTCATCAGTATCCCGATCATCGTAGGCGGCAGCACGCTGATTGGCAAGATCATGGACCGCTTCCCCGTCGTGCTCTACGCAGGAGCGGGCCTGCTGGGCTGGACGGCAGGCTCCATGATTGCCCACGACAAGATCATCGGCTCGATGATCACGAGCGCCGTCGGCGACTGGGCAGCCATCGCCATCCAGGTCATCCTCGCCGCAGGCGTCATCCTCATCGGCTTTGCCATGAGCCACCGCGCCAAGAGCCAGACGGCCTGATCCTAGAGAAAAACCTGCCCTCACCTTGATGGTGAGAGCAGGTTTTTTTACGGCCAGGCGATGCCGTCGCCGTAGAAATCACTGGGATGATCTGCAGTCTGGACGGTCATGAGGACAGGCATCTCGACTTGGGCGGCAATCCACTTCTGCAAGCGGTCGGCTTCTTCTGGGCGGAGCGGCTCTTTGACGATGACCTCGACCATGAAGCGCTTGTGATCCACTTTTTTCTCCGTTTTTGGCTGATCCTTTTGGGGCGTTACGGATGTCAATGTGCCGCCCTGGATGGAGAGGACCTCGGGGAAGAGAAGAGGGCCCTGCTGTGTGAGGAGCTCGATGGTCTGCTGGTCTGCGCTCGCGCGCTTGTAGGCTGGGTAATACTGCGCGGAGAGGTTCTTGTAGGAGACTTCCTTTTCGGAAGCGCTCTGCTTCTCAAGCCGTGCATTGATGAGATTCTGGACTTGCTCGCGGTCGAGTTCGCGCTGCCCCTGTATGACGACGAGTTCGAGGTCTTGGAGCCTGTTGCGCGCGTGCAGTTCGTCCTGCAGGGTGGCAATCTCTTTCTCGGTCAGCAGCGTGCCCACGAGATCGACGGTGAGGACGTGGCCCTTTACGGTGTAGGAGACAACACTCGTCGTCTGGAAGTCCATATCCTCGCTGATGAAGCTCTTGACCTGCATGTCGCGCAGATTCTCCTCGACCATCTGATAGGCGAGATAGATGCTCGGCGCCGTGATTAAGATGCCGAGAGCCGCCAGGATGAGGCGCTGCCGCTGGAATTGTGAGGCCTCGACATCACCATGCGATGGGACGCCGAGGAGTTTGAAGACGAGGAAGGCCGCGAGTGCGATGAAGAAGGCGTTGATGAAAAAGAGGTACATCGCGCCGAGGAAGAAGGGGTAATGGCCGGATGCCAGCCCGTATCCTGCTGTGCAGAGCGGCGGCATCAGAGCGGTGGCGATGGCCACGCCGGGGATGACATTGCTCTTCTCCTGACGCGTATTGCCAACGGCCCCCGCAATGCCGCCGCACAGGGCGACGATGACATCCCAGATGGTGGGAGAGGTGCGTGCCAGAAGCTCGTCCGTCGAGTAGGCCAGCGGCGAGATGGCGAAGTAGAGGGAGGCCGTCAGGATGGCGAAGCCCACCTGGAAGGCTAGCTTGATCATGGACTGCCGGATGAAGTGCACATCGTATGTGGCCATGCCGTACCCGATGGCCACGATCCCGCCCATGAGCGGGGAAATCAGCATGGCGCCGATGATGACGGCGACGCTGTTCATGTTCAGGCCGACACAGGCAATCATGATGGCCATGACGAGGACGATGAGATTCGTCCCCGATACCGTCGCATCCGCAAGGATGCGCTGGTTGATTTCTTGGATGGAGGCGGCGCCTCCCTTTAGATTGAATAGATCACGCCACATCATTTCATCTCACATCACCTTTCACCGGAGACGTCACGTCTCATCGTTCTTCTTGTCGAATAGGTACAGATTGTGCTTGCTGTTGGCAATCATGCGGATATAGCGCTCGTACTGGCGCAGGACATCGGTCAGCATCTCTTCGCGGCGCATGTACTTGAGACTGTAACCGCGCCTGCCGTCGGCAAAGTAGCAGACCGGCTCGAAGTCATCTACCGTATCCATCTTCGGAAGGAGGTCGGAGGAGACGACCATCTTGGAGACGGCGTGTTCCTTGCAGCCGACACCGTAAAGGAAGTTGCGGAGGCGGCCGCTTTCGACGATGAGTTCACAGTACGGGAGCCCGTCTTCTTCACCGCTGCGGACCTGCGCCGCAATCCCGTTCTTCGCGAATTCCGCCTGTAGTCCACCAGGCCCAGTACATGATGGTCCAGCTCGTGAACCACTCTTCCTTGGTGCTCTTATAGGCAAAAGTGCGGAAGGACAGCTCTACGATGTGCGTCAAGTAGTAGCCGATGTTCTCGGTAAAAGAAGGCCACGCTGAGGATGTAGATCCAGCTGAAGGAATTGAACAGTTCCTGCTTGAGGACGGTCAGGACGGCCTTCGCGCCCTCAGGCACCACGATGCATCCCAGTGCAACTGATGCAATGATGATAAGACTCGGTATAACGACGTTATATTTATTATAAATAACAAATAATAATATTTTTATTTTTAATAAATTTCGCTGTTCACTCTTTCTCACATCAGGCGCAGCCTGAGCTGCGACGAGCGCTCATCGAAAGAGTTACTACAGCTGGGCGCAACGCTACGCCCTCTATCCCGTCTGCGTTCACATTCGGGAATACTTTTCGCATGATCTGGTAGGCACCATTGACATCGGCATTGATTTTCCGGCCATCACTTGTCCTGAACAGGCCGCGATGAACCCGGCGTGATTTGTCATAGCAGGCTTTGACCGGTGCCTCGTCATCCAAGAAGGAAGTGCCGCTTGTGTAGCTCTCCTCAGTCAGCACGACCTTCATGCCGATTGACTCGGCCTTGTACTGCAGCATCTGAATGAAGCGGGCGAAAGGCAGCTGCACAAAGCTCTGGTTGACCCTGTGGACGAGGTTCGCTTCCTGTTTCCAGCCCTTGTTCTTGCCGATGACCAGCACCGACACATCCTGTTCTGCGCACAAGTCGATGACCTTGCGGCTTGCCTTATGCAAGTAATCCTCAACCTTGCGATTCCGCTTCGCTGTGAGCCGCGCGATTCGCTTCGATGAATGGCATCCATTCATCCGCTCACAGATGCTCCTGCGCTTGGCCATCTGCTTGTTATAGTACTGGTTGACTGACTTGAGAGGCGTCCCCTTGAAAAGGACAGGGCGCTTACCTGTATTCCATGCCAGTGCCGCGAGATTGTCGACGCCGATGTCGATAGCGGCATATTTTCCATTGTTCTCTTTCTCCTCGACCTCTGGAATCTCATAGACGAGTTCCAGATCGATTTCCCCGCCATGCGGGATGATGCGTGCCTGCTTGAACACAGCATCTGGCTGACTAGAGAAGATGGCCTTTACCGTGAATCCTTGAAAGACTCTTGGAAAGCGAATGACTCCGTCCTTGAGCTTGCAGTTCTGGTTCGTCAGGACCAGCGGGAAATAGCCGTCCTTCGGCTTGTATTTCGGCAGTTTTGGACGTCCCTTGTACTTCTCTGGATGTGCCTTCCAGTCCTTGATGGCCGCGAAGAACGATGCCCAGTTCTTGTCCAAGATACGCAGCGTCTGCTGTGCCGTCTGTGCAGTCGGCATTTCCCGATAGTCGGGGTACTTTACGTCAGCCTTCAGCAAGCGGTCGACTTCGCCATAGCGCAGCCATTTGCTATCATCGAGGAACGCCTGACGGATCAGGAAGTTTCCATGATTGTAGAGGTTCTTGGAACGATGGCAGAATTCGCGCAGCATGGCGTAGAACGGCGACGATGGTTTAAGCCGGTGGTGTTCCACTCGTTTCATCATCCTCTATCGCCTCCTTGATTGATGGTATAGCCATTTGCAAAGCAGAACTGCTTGAGCAGCTGGATCTGGTTTTTGAGGTCAGCCTTCTGCTTTGGCGTAGAGACACTGACATAGATGTAGGTTTTGCGCTGCACGTCTTTGTTGAGGAACTTGTAGACATCTTCCTCGTTGTAGTCGTAGTGGCTGTTCGGCATGACATGGACACGGATAATCCCTGTCTTGACATACTTCGTGAGCGTCGGCCTAGAAACCTGCAAGATGTGAAGAACATCTTTAGCAAACATATGGAAATCACCTTTTTCTATAGATAATTATAACGTGTTTTAATATAATAACCTATATATTTTGTGAGGTTGATTTTATATTTTTACTATATTTTTCTGTGAATTTGTCCGATACAATAAAAAGCCCCCCTTATAAAGAAATAGGCGGAGCCTGTCGGTGAACAGACTCCGCCTTGTAATCCAATATGTTTTCTTTATTATATCAGATTTATAGTTTAAATGCAAATTCCCACATCCACCGAATACACTGTACTGGTTTGATGTCTTGGTTTTTTATCCCCGATGTGATAGACTTCGGTATGAGATAGATCCAAGTGATCGTATTTTGGGAGGGTGACGATGAAAAAGGTGCGGATTACGGTGATGCGCAAGGCCTGCTATGAGGATCTCATGGCGAAGTACGAGAATCCGATGGAGGATGCCTGCGCGATGGAGGAAGGGCAGGTGTTCATCGCGAACGGCTGGCAGCGGCCGGAAGGGCTTTGCGAGAGCGCTTGGGAGACGATGTCGCCGTTTGTCATGGGGCTTGCGCATGGGGCCGAAGATTTCTATGAAGGCTGGATGAAGAATCCGCGCTCTGCGATGATCTCGTGCAACGATGGCTTCCGCCCCGTGAGCTTTCTGCTGGAGACGATGGAGGAAGATGCAACATGACGAAGATGATATGGCCGGATGGTAAATGCCGCTGTTTCTGGGCCAATCCGAAGAATGAGCGCTATGTGCGCTATCACGATGAGGAGTGGGGGAGGCCTGTGCATGATGATGGCAAGCTCTTTGAACTGCTGCTCTTGGAATGCTTCCAGGCGGGCCTCTCGTGGGAGTGCGTGCTCAATAAGCGCGAGGGGTTCCGGCGGGCGTTTGCGGGCTTTGATCTGGAGAAGGTCTGTGCGTTCACGTCGGAGGATGTCGAGCGGTTGATGCAGGATGCCGGGATCATCCGTCACCGCCGCAAGATTGAGGCGGCGGTCGGGAATGCGCGCGTCTTCCGCTGCATTCAGAGGGAATTCGGCAGTTTTGCACGCTATCTCTGGCAGTGGACGGAGGGGAAGACCGTGCACGAATATGGCCGGACGACTTCACCGCTCTCAGATGTTCTCGCCAAGGACCTCAAGAAGCGCGGCATGAGATTCGTCGGCTCCACGACGATTTACTCGTATTTGCAGGCCGTCGGCGTTATCGAGTCGCATGAGCCCGACTGTTTCTTGTCAGGCAGTCGGGATTTTCATCAAACATAAATCGAACATAACTGGTGATGCGATATTGGCCGTGGTATAATAAGCGTGACATATCGACGAAAGAGGTGCAGGCATGGAATTCTGGGATATTTATGACAGCGAGAAGCGGGTCACGGGGCGCAAGATGTTGCGCAATGACTGGCACATGAAGCCGGGCGATTACCATCTGACGGTGCTGGCCCTGATACGCGATGCGGCGGGGCGCATCCTCATCACGCAGCGCAAGGCCGACAAGGAATGGGCCCCGCTCAAATGGGAGATCCCCGGCGGCGGCGTCCGGGCCGGTGAGACGTCGGAGCAGGCTGTACTCAGGGAAGTCGCGGAAGAGACGGGGCTTCGTTTTGCACCGGAGCAGGGGCGCTGCATCCACACGTACCGCAGTGACAGCCCGGCTGAGCAGAATAATTACTTCGTGGATATCTATGAATTCCGGGGCGACTTCACGAAGGAGGATGTCAAGATCCAGGAAGATGAGGTCGAGAGCTTCCGCCTGGCCACGCCGCAGGAAGTCCGCGCGCTCGGCGAAGCGGATGATTTCCTGCACTACAAGCGGTTGGCGCACGTCTTACCGGAGGAGGAAGCATGATGATAGAGGGTCGCGTCCATTCCATCGAGACGTTTGGCTCGGTTGATGGGCCGGGCACGCGCTTCATCATCTTTTTGCAGGGTTGTGCGATGCGCTGCCTCTACTGCCACAATGTGGATACCTGGGATGCAAAAAAGGGCGGCGAGCTGCGGACGGCAGATGATCTGCTGGACCAGGCAGAGCGCTACCGGCCTTACTGGGGGGCGGAGGGCGGCATCACGGTCAGCGGCGGGGAGCCCTTGCTCCAGCTGGATTTCCTGCTCGACCTGTTCCAGAAGGCCAAGCGTCGGGGCATCAACACCTGCATCGATACGGCGGGGCAGCCTTTTACGCGGCAGGAGCCATTTTTCAGCAAGTTCAAGGCACTCATGGAGGTGACGGACCTCTTGCTCGTGGATGTGAAGCACATCGACCCGGAGGCCCATCGCAGGCTCACGGGGCAGCCCAACGCGAACATCCTGGACATGTTCCGCTACCTGTCGGAAATCCACAAGCCCATCTGGGTCCGGCAGGTGCTGGTGCCCGGCTATACCGATGACCCGGCTGCCCTGCAGCGCACGCGGGACTTCCTGGACACGCTGACGAATGTCGAGCGCCGTGAGGTGCTTCCGTATCACAACATGGGCCTCTACAAGTGGGAGGAACTCGGCATTCCCAACAAGCTCAAGGACGTGAAGCCCCCGTCGGAAGAGGCGGTGCAGAAGGCAAGAGAACTATTGGGTGCTGTGTAGCACGCTGCAGGTGAGTTTGATTTTCGTCAAAGAATCGAGCCGCAAAACGTAGTAAGATGAAGTCGATGAAGCGATGATGCGTGAGATACGTATAGAGTATAGAAAGGGAGGTCCGTGATGAACGGAATGGATAGAGACGTTGCGTGGAGAGGTTTCAAGGGTGCGAAGTGGACGGACGATGTGAATGTTCGGGACTTCATCCAGAACAACTACACGCCGTATGATGGCGATGAGAGCTTCTTGGCCGGGCCAACGGAGGCGACCAACAAGCTCTGGGGCCGCGTGCAGGAGCTGCAGAAAGAGGAGCGCGCCAAGGGCGGCGTGCTCGAATGTGAGACGGAAGTCGTCTCGAGCCTGACCGCCTATGGGCCCGGCTACATCGATGATTCCCTGAAGGATCTGGAGCAGGTGGTCGGCCTCCAGACCGACAAGCCGCTCAAGCGCGCGTTCATGCCGTACGGCGGCATCCGCATGGCGGAAGAGGCCGCTGCGACGTACGGCTATCGGGTGAACCCCAAGTTCCACAAGATCTTCACGGAATACCACAAGACCCACAATCAGGCCGTCTTTGATGCCTATACGCCGGAGATGCGCAAGGCGCGTCACAGCCACATCGTCACGGGGCTGCCGGATACTTATGGCCGCGGCCGCATCGTCGGCGATTACCGCCGCGTAGCGCTCTACGGCCTTGATTTCCTCATCGAGAAGAAGAGCGAGGACCTTGCCAACTGCGGCTGCGGTGTCATGACGGACGATGTCATCCGCCAGCGCGAGGAGATCGCAGAGCAGATCCGCGCGCTGAAGCAGATGAAGGAGATGGCCAAGATCTACGGCTACGACATCTCGGCGCCGGCCAAGAATGCCAAGGAAGCCGTCCAGTGGCTCTACTTCGGCTATCTGGCCGCGGTCAAGACGCAGAACGGCGCAGCGATGAGCGTCGGCCGCATCTCCACCTTCCTCGACATCTACATCAGCCGCGACCTCGCCGAGGGGACGCTGACGGAGGAGCAGGCGCAGGAGCTCATCGATCACCTGACGCTGAAGTTCCGCATGGTGAAGTTTGCCCGCATCCCCTCGTACAATCAGCTGTTCTCCGGCGACCCGGTCTGGGCGACGCTCGAGATGGCGGGCATCGGCATGGACGGACGCCACATGGTCACGCGCAATGACTTCCGCTTCCTCCACACGCTCGAGAACATGGGGCCGTCCCCGGAGCCGAACCTGACGGTGCTCTACTCCTCGGCACTGCCGGAAAACTTCAAGAAGTACGCCGCCCGCATCTCCATCACGACGTCCTCCATCCAGTACGAGAACGACGACGTGATGAAGCCGGTCTGGGGCGACGACTACAGCATCTGCTGCTGCGTCTCTGCCACGCAGACGGGCAAGGAGATGCAGTTCTTCGGCGCGCGTGCCAACCTTGCCAAGTGCCTGCTCTACGCCATCAACGGCGGCAAGGACGAGAAGTTCCTGACGAAGGACGGCAAGCACATGCAGGTCGGCCCGGAGTACGCGCCCATAACGTCGGAGGTGCTCGACTACGATGAGGTCATGCACAAGTTCGACCTGATGATGGACTGGCTGGCAGGGCTCTACGTGAACATCCTGAACCTCATCCAGTACATGCACGACAAATACTACTATGAAGCCGCTGAGATGGCCCTCATAGACACCGATGTGCGCCGGACCTTTGCCACGGGCATCGCGGGCTTCTCGCATGTCGTCGATTCGCTCTGCGCCATCAAGTACGCCAAGGTCTCCACGGTCCGCGATGAATCGGGACTCGTCGTCGACTACAAGGTGGAGGGCGACTTCCCGAAGTACGGCAACGACGACCCGCGCGCCGACAAGATGGCGGTCTGGCTGCTCAAGACCTTCATGACGAAGCTGCGCAAGCATCACACATACCGCAATTCGGAGGCGACGACGTCCATCCTGACCATCACGTCGAATGTCGTCTACGGCAGTGCCACGGGTGCACTGCCCGACGGCCGCAAGGCCTACACGCCGTTTGCGCCGGGTGCGAACCCGTCGTACGGTGCCGAGCAGAATGGCCTCTTGGCCTCGCTGAACTCCGTTGCGAAGCTGCCGTATGAGTACGCGCTCGACGGCATCTCGAACACGCAGACCATCGCGCCGGAGACGCTCGGCCATACGGAAGACGAACGCGTCGCCACGCTCGTGCGCGTGATGGACGGCTACTTCAATCAGGGCGCACATCATCTGAATGTCAACGTGTTCGGCGTGGACAAGCTCATCGACTGCATGGAGCACCCGGAGAAACCGGAGTATGCGAACTTCACCATCCGCGTCTCCGGCTACGCCGTGAAGTTCATCGACCTGACGCGCCAGCAGCAGCTCGACGTCATCTCCCGCCGCGCTCATCAGCGGATGTAAGCCAAACAAGAAAAAATCCCCTGGCTCAAGCTGCGCCGTCCAGAGTGGTACGGCGCAAAGGCGTGAACCAAGGGGAAAAGAAAGAGCCCATCATGCGATGCGGCTCTTTTTCTTTCTGCCTGTGATGACGAGCAGGAGCGTCTCGCCAATCAGCAGCGCGATGACAGTCGTGCCGAGCACGACGAAGAGGTGGCCGAGCAGGGGGAACGAATCGTCGAGCGCGGCGCATGAGAGGCGGAAACCGACATTGACCATGGAGGCCATGGCGAAAGAGAAGGCCCAGAGCGACATCGAGAGGCCGAGGCGCAGGACCCAGGTCATGAGGCGCACCATGAAGAAGAGGTTGAGCAGGCCGTAGCCGATCAGGCCGAGCACGACCATGTCGATCTGACCGCCGTTGCAGGAGAGGTAGGCCGAGCTGCCGACAAAAGCCGGTGCGAGCTGGATGCCGAGCAGCGGGCGCTTCTCGGGATGCAGGGGCTCACTCGAGCGCAGGTGGTAGAGGTAAGTGGCTTCCAGGCTCATCCACGAGAGGAAGCCGGCACCGAAGAACACATAGCCCCAGTGCGAGTAGCCGAAGGCCCCGAGCGCGATGGCTGAGGCGAAGTTCGCGCCGACCGTCGGCATGTACATGGCCGGTGTCTCCATCTCCGATGGCGTGTTGCCGTGCCACTGCTCGCTGACGTGGTAGGAGCTGAACAAAAGCTGGCCGGCCACACCGATGAACAGGAGAATGTGGGCGGGCAGCGAGGCATAGGGATGGAGCGCGACGCTGGCAAGCCCCGTCGTGATGGGGATAAGCGTCAAAAACGGATTCTGGAGCTGCAGCAAGAGCTCGCGTGAGACGCCATTGCTGCTGGACAATATCTGATGGATGTAGCGAGACAGCAGGAAGAGCCAGAGGCATCCCGTCAAGAGCAGGATGGTCTCGCCGATGGCGGGCGGTATCGAGAACATCTTTGCAGCGTTGCGCCAGGCGATGCCGAGGGCAAAAAGACCTAAGGTCATGCTGAGCGTCGAGACGGACGCCTGCGGCTTGACTCCTGTTTCCATATCCATTTGAAACTCCTCCTCGCGATAGTATCTTTTCATTATAACATAGCAAATGGGTAGGTGGAGAGATTTTTCGTGGATGCCGACAGAATTTCACTGTGAGGATGGAGATAGACTAGTGTTTGTGATAAAATCTAAGCAGAATCACGAATTAGATGAATGGGGGAACATCATGAAGAAAATCAGTACATGCTTACTGGCGCTGCTCTTGCTGGTGGCGTCTATCTCGGTCACGCAGGCAGCGGGCCTCAATGAGTTGACGGAGACGAAGGTGCAGCTGGAAGACAGCCTCGATGTGGATGGTTTTGCCGCGGCTTACAACAAGGTCAGCGCCTATCCGATTGCCGGGAACCTGACGAAGCGCGTTCAGGGCAATTACATCTCGTACTTTGCCGGGATTGACGCGGGCACTGTCATGATCATCAATGCGAATCAGGTCGGCCGCCTCTCGAACATCGTCATCGCGCATCACGGCGCCATCGATGCGGCTGAGCAGGAAAAACTGCGCGTCGTCTTCGACTGCACGCTGACGGCGCTCGGCCTCAAAGCCGACGAGAACAATCTCTTCTTTGCGAATCAGGCCTTTGACCGCCTCTCGCTGACGAATGACACCCTGTTGGCCGCCCGCCTGCCGCGCGAGGAGACGAAGCGCACGTGGACCTTCCTCAAGGCAGTCAACCCAGAGAAGCAGGTCACGACCATCCTGATTGAGGCCGTCGTGGATCAGAATCCATGAGTGAGAACATGGAGAAGACAATTGGCGAAGTCGGGCGTGTCGACTGGTCGCATTTCTTGCTTGCGGATTTCTTAGAGCTGCGCTGGCGCCTGCTCCATGACTGGCAGGCCGTGCTGCCGGGCGGCGAGTACTTCGGCCAGGCGCGCATCGGCGACGTCTGCTACGATATCCAGATTGAGTGGCTGGGCGAGGATGAGCCCGGTATCGTCGATGCGCCGGATGACGGAATCGCAGGAGATGAAGCAGAAAATCCAGCAGAGGAATCGGCGGCGGATGAAGTGGATATCGATGACTTAGAGGACTGGAATGAGTTCGGTGACGCTATCGACGGTATGGAGCTCATGGTCACGATGAGCCCGTTCTTCCCGCATGATGGGGATTCCGCCGAGCCGCCCTATGATGAGCTCGTGTCCGGCATGCCCTACGACACCCAGCACGGCGCAAGCCTCATCAGCAGCCGCAGAAGTTTCCTGCAGCTGACGTACGAGAGCTTCCTCAACCTTGCTGAGCACAGCATCCTGGAGACCATCACCCGCTTTCCGCGCCTCCGGTCCGCCGCATCGAAGCAGACTGGCTTCTGGGACCGCCACGACGCCATCCTCTGCAAGATCCGGGAACAGGATGACGAAGATGACGAAGACAAGTGAATGCGAAAAGAAAGAGAGCCACAGGCCAAAACTGGTCTGCGGCTCTCTTTCCTATTGGTAAGTTTTTGAAGGGAAGTCTTTTTTATGCGAAGGGGTTCTCGCTCGGGTAGAGCATGCCTTTCGGCTGGTTGAAGGAGACGTCGGCGACGCCGAGGTACTTGAGGACGGAGAAAATCGTCTTGCCGAAGTGGCCGAAGGCGACGGCGCCGTGATGCGGGAAGTGCTTCTCGATGAGGACGTGACGGTAGAAGCGGCCCATCTGCGGGATGGCGAAGATGCCGATGCCGCCGAAGGAATTCGTGGCTGCCGGTAGGACTTCGCCCTCGGCGATGTAGGCGCGCAGCTGGCCGTCTGAGGTGCTCTGAAGGCGGAAGAAGGTGATGTCGCCGTCGGCGATGTCGCCCTCGAGGGTGCCGCGCGTGATGTCCGGCGTGTTGCCGTTCTCGAGCAGGCGGTTCTGGATCAGCTGGTACTTCACGCCGCCTTTGCGGAGTTTGCAGAGCGGGGTGTTGCCGCAGTGGAAGCCCATGAAGGTATCCTGGAGCGTGTAGTCTTTCGTGCCCTTGATGTTTGCCTCGAAGAGGTCTTTCGGCACGGAGTTGTTGATGTCGAGCAGCGTGACGGCATCCTGCGAGACGCAGAGGCCGATGTACTCGGAGAGGGCGCCGTAGATGTCGACTTCGCAGGCGACCGGGATGCCGCGCGAGACGAGGCGGCTATTGACGTAGCACGGCTCGAAGCGGAATTCCGTCGGGAAGGCTGGCCAGCACTTGTTGGCAAAGGCGCCGTACTTGCGCGCGCCCTGTTGCTCTTCCATCCAGTCCATGAGCGTGAGCTCATACTGTGCCATGCGTGGCAGCAGGTCCGGGTACGGGTTGCCGCCATCGGTGCCGAGCTCTGCCGTCATGTCGGCGACGACGTCCTTGATGCGCGGATCGTTTTCGTGGGCGCGGTAGGCGACGAGCAGATCGAGCTCGGAGTTCTCCTCAATCTCGACGCCGAGGTCGTAGAGCGGCTGGATTGGGGCATTGCAGGCGAAGAAATCCTGCGGGCGCGGGCCGAACGTGATGATCTTGAGGTCCTTGAGGCCGAGCAGCGTGCGTGCGACGGGCTGGAACTCGGCAATCATGTCGGCGAGCTCTTCGGCCGTGCCGACCGGATACTCGGGGATGAAGGCTTTGAGGTGGCGCAGGCCGAGGTTGTAGGAGCAGTTGAGCATGCCGCAGTAAGCATCGCCGCGGCCGTTGATGAGGTTCTTGCCTGTCTCTTCCGCAGCGGCCACATACATGACCGGGCCGTCGAACTCGCGCGCAATCAGCGTCTCCGGCGTCTCTGGGCCGAAGTTGCCGAGGAAGACGACAAGGGCATTGCAGCCAGCGTCCTTGGCTTCTTTGACAGCGGCCAACATGTCCTTCTCGTTCTCGACCGTCTTTTTTACTTCGTATAAGCTGCCGTATTTCTTTTCGTAGGCCGAGACGATGGCCTGGCGGCGGTTCTCCGAGAGGGAGATGATGAAGCAGTCACGGCTGACCGAGATGATGCCGCATTTGAGCTCGGGGATATTTTTGGTGTCCATAATCAAGCGCTCCTTTGATACATTTGATACATTGCACCGGATACACTGCATCCGATGAGATCTTTGAGACTTTATGGTAGAGTGCATGTGCACGCTCTTGTTGATGCAAGGATAACATGATTCGAATGAATTGTCAATCGTTTAAAACGATTTTGGATTAATAATCTGCAGTTTATTACAAATATGGCTTAGATAAATGGGAAATTGATGAAAAAAGGCTTTAAAGTGTACAGTTTTAATCCGATATCAGAATACATAAAACTTTTTAATATCGTATTGACGCGCAGTTGATATTGTGATATATTGTTTTCAGACAAGAGTTCTCGTGCACGCAATGAGGCTGATGCGAGAGCTGAGAAAAAAGGGGGAAGTAAGATGCGATACTTGATTGGCATCGATATCGGGACATCTGCAACGAAGACTGTCCTATTTGATGAACGATGCCAGGCGGTCACGTCGTCATCACAGGAATATCCACTCTATCAGCCACAGAATGGCTGGGCGGAGCAAGACCCGATCGATTGGTATCATGCGGTGGAGAAAACGATTTGTGATGTCGTCCAGGAATCCGGTGTCAACCCACAGGATATCAAAGGCATTGGCCTCTCGGGCCAGATGCACGGCCTCGTCATGCTCGACGAGGACAATGCAGTCATCCGTCCGTCCATCATCTGGTGTGATCAGCGTACGGGCAAGGAATGCGAGGAGATCACGGAGCGCGTCGGCCGCAAGCGCCTCATCGAGATCACGGCGAATCCGGCACTGACAGGTTTTACGGCCTCGAAGATCCTCTGGGTCCGCAACCATGAGGCAGAGAATTACCGCCGTTGCCGCCATATCCTCTTGCCGAAGGATTACATCCGCTTCCGCATGACGGGTGAGTACGCGACGGAAGTTTCCGATGCGAGCGGCATGCAGCTCCTCGACATCCCCAACCGCTGCTGGTCAGACGAGATCCTCGAGAAACTCGAGATCGACAAGGCTCTGTTGCCGAAGGTCTACGAATCCCCGGAAGTCACGGGCACAATCAGCAAAGAATTTTCGGAAAAGACGGGCTTGTCAGTCGATACCGTCGTCGTCGGCGGTGCCGGTGACAACGCAGCGGCAGCCGTCGGCACGGGCATCGTCTTTGACGGGCGGGCCTTCACGACGATCGGCACGAGCGGCGTTGTCTTCGCGCATACGAGCGAGCCGCGCATCGACCCGCAGGGCCGTGTGCACACCTTCTGCTGCGCTGTGCCGGGCTGCTGGCACGTCATGGGTGTCACGCAGGCGGCAGGACTTTCCCTGAAATGGTGCAAGGATCAGTTGGCAGACCGATACCGCATGAAAGCAGAGAAAGAGGGCTGCGATGTCTATCGCCTGATCAATCAAGCAATCGCAGATGTGCCGCGCGGCAGCCGCCGATTGATTTATCTTCCTTATCTAATGGGAGAACGCACGCCGCATCTTGATCCTGATGCGCGTGGCGTATTGTTCGGCCTCTCGGCTATCCATACGCAAGCCGATATCCTGCGTGCCGTCATGGAGGGCGTCAGTTACTCGCTGACGGATTGCCTGGATGTTCTTCATGAGATGGGCGTCGAGATTGACTCTATGATGGCTTGTGGCGGCGGTGCCAAGAGCCCGATCTGGCGGCAGATGCTGGCGGATATGTACCACACACCGGTCAGCACGGTCATGAACACCGAAGGCCCGGCATTGGGGGTCGCAATCTTAGCTGGTGTAGGTGCAGATATCTTCTCGGACGTACCAACGGCTTGTGAGCAGTTCATCCAGAAGAAGATGACATGCAGCCCGGATCCGGCAGCAGGTGCGTATTATGACAGAGGGCATCATCTCTACAAACGCTTGTATCAGCAATTGAAGGATTGTTACCGCGAATTAGCGGAATTGAATTGAGTCATGGTTCAGTAAGAGTTATCAGGTATCTGTAAAAGAGGAGGGTGTAATTATGCAACTCAAGAAAATTCTTGCAGTATGCGTTGCCGCAATGTTTTTGGTTGTCATGGCAGGCTGCGGTGGAGGCGGCAGCAGCTCGTCAAGCTCGGGCAGCAGTGACCACAAAGGCATCAAGGTAGGCGTCTCGATGCCGACAAAGTCCTTGCAGCGCTGGAATCAGGATGGTGCTAACATGGAAGCCAAGCTTAAAGCAGAAGGCTATGATGTAGATCTCCAGTTCGCAGAGAACAAGATTGAGACGCAGGTTTCTCAGATCGAGAACATGGTCACGAAGGGCTGCAAGGTCATCGTAGTCGGTGCTATCGATGGTGGTTCCCTCTCTTCCGTTCTCGATGAAGCAAAAGCTGCTGGGTGCAAGGTCATCTCGTACGATCGCCTGATCATGAACACGGATGCTGTCAACTACTATGCAACGTTTGATAACTACGGTGTCGGCAAGATTCAGGGGCAGTATATTGAAGAGAAACTCGGCCTGAAAGAAGGCAAAGGCCCGTACAACTTCGAAATCACGACGGGACCTCTCGATGATAACAACGTAGTATTCTTCTTCAAAGGCGCCATGGACGTTCTGCAGCCGTACATTGATAAGGGACAGCTCGTCATCCGCAGTGGCCAGAATACGCGCGAGCAGTGCGCAACGCCGAACTGGGATGAAGCAAAAGCACAGGAACGCATGGATAATATCCTTACGACGTATTACACGGATGCAAAACTCGATGCAGTTCTCTGCTCGAATGACTCGACTTCCCTGGGCGTACAGTCTGCTCTGAAGTCGGCTGGCTATAGTGCTGGTCATATGCCGATCATCACGGGCCAGGATGCAAACCTGCCGAACGTCAAAGCAATCGTCAACGGTGAGCAGTCGATGTCCGTCTTCAAGGATACGCGTGCTCTCGCCGATCAGGTTGTCAAGATGGTCGACGCAATCGTTGCAGGTCAGGAACCGGAAGTCAATGATACGTCGAGCTATAACAACGGTGTGAAGGTCGTACCGTCGTATCTGCTGCAGCCGCAGTTCGTCGATAAGAGCAACTACAAGAAACTCTTGATTGATTCTGGCTACTATAAGGAATCGGACCTCCAGTAAAACGGTAGTCCGGATATCTGGCATGGAAGTGGCGCATCTATTCGATGAAGGCATTCAAAGAATTGATGCGCCATCTTACCAGAAAGAGGTAACGTTATGGCAAAAATTCTGTTGGAAATGAAAGACATCATCAAAGAATTTCCAGGTGGAGTCCGTGCGCTCGACCATGTGAATCTGAAGGTAGAAGAAGGATCCATCCATGCACTCTGTGGTGAGAATGGCGCTGGTAAATCCACGTTGATGAATGTTCTTTCTGGTATCTATCCGTATGGAACGTATCAGGGCGAAATCTGTTACGATGGTCATACTTGTAAATTCAAGAATATTCGCGATAGCGAAAAAGAAGGCATTGTCATTATTCATCAGGAACTGGCGCTCGTCCCGTATCTTTCTGTCATGGAGAATATCTTCCTTGGCAATGAATGCCAGGAACATGGCATCATGAATTGGGAAGAATGCCGCTCGAAGGCAATCGATTTGATGAAGCGAGTGGGGTTGGATGCTCTGCCGGATACGCCGGTCAACAAACTGGGCGTCGGCAAGCAGCAGCTGATTGAGATCGCTAAGGCATTGGCAAAAGATGTCCGCCTGCTGATTCTGGATGAGCCGACAGCTTCGCTGAACGATGAGGATAGCGAGAAGCTGTTGAATCTGATCCTCGAACTCCGTGAGAAACTGAAGATCACAGCAATCATCATTTCGCATAAACTGAACGAGATCACGAAAATTGCAGACCGCATCACGATCATCCGCGATGGCAAGAGCATTGAGACGATGACAGAAGGTGTCGATGATATCACAGAAGACCGCATCATCAAAGGGATGGTAGGCCGTGAAATCACGAATCGCTATCCACCTCGTCTTGAAGGAACGAAGATCGGGGACACGTGCTTCTCTGTCAAGGATTGGACGGTATACTCCCCTTATGTTGCAGACAAGCTGGTGGTAGACCATGTCAGCTTCCACGTCAATCGCGGCGAGGTTGTCGGCATCGCTGGCTTGATGGGTGCAGGGCGCACGGAGCTGGCCATGAGCATCTTTGGCCATTCGTACGGATGTCGCATTTCGGGTCATCTGTACAAGGATGGCAAAGAGATCCATTTGAACAGTGTATCGTCAGCCATTCAGAACGGCATTGCTTACGTGACGGAGGACCGCAAGGGGCAGGGCTTGGTACTGATGGAGAGTATCCGGGAGAATATCACCTTGCCGACACTGGGGCGCCTTGCTCATCTTGGTGTCGTGGACGAGAACAAAGAAGTCTGCGTGGCTAATGAATACATGGAGCGTCTCAAGATCAAGGCTCCCGGCATCTATCAGAAGACTAGAAATCTATCTGGCGGCAATCAGCAGAAGGTCATGCTGGCGCGCTGGATTTATGCAGACCCTGACATCCTGATCCTCGATGAACCGACGCGTGGTATCGATGTCGGCGCCAAGTATGAGATTTACTGTATCATCAACGAGCTGGCAAAGAAGGGGAAATCGGTCATCGTTATTTCTTCGGAGATGCCAGAAGTCCTTGGTATCAGTGATCGAATCTATGTCATGAACGAGGGCTGCTTTGTTGGAGAACTGTCCCGGGAGGAAGCATCGCAAGAAGCAATCATGCGCTGCATCATGGACAGCAATGTGAAGAAGAAAGCGGTTTGAATCGGTTTGAATCATTGAGTCATTGAACGTGTTTATTCATGGAGGAGATATCATGAAAGATGTAATCTCAGCACAGGGGGCAGGCAATGAAGCGCTTATCAGCAAGGCTTCATTTGTGGGCTTCGTGCGGAAATATGCGATGTTCGTTGCATTGATCTTCATTGCAATCTTATTCGAGTTCCTGACGGACGGCGTGCTCTTGGCGCCGATGAATGTCTCGAAATTGATCATGCAGAACAGCTACATCCTGATCTTGGCCGTCGGCATGCTGCCCTGCATCTTGACCGGTGATATCGATCTGTCAGTCGGTTCCGTGTTGGCAGTTGTTGGTGCAATTGCAGCTACGATGATTGTGCAGCAGGGCTTTTCAGTACCTGTTACCGTGGCGGCTTGTCTGGCATTCGGCCTGTTAGTCGGTGCTTGGCAGGGCTTCTGGATTGCGTTTGTACGTGTGCCGTCATTCATCGTCACTTTGGCAGGCATGCTTATTTTCCGCGGCATGACAATGGTCATCCTCGATGGCAATACGCTTTCCCCATTCCCGGATTCGTATCAGTTCATCGCCCAGAAATTCTTGGTCGATATTCCCTTGTTTGCAGCAATTCCGATGAGCACGATGATTGTCGGCGTACTGGTCGCTGTCTTTGCGGCCTACATGTTCATCCATAATTACAACCAGAAAGTCAAATATGGTATTCCTGCTGGTTCGCGTACGATGCTGTTTGTGAAGGTAGCCGTTGTGGTAGCGGTGACGATTTTTGCGGCATATTGGTTCACGCAGTTCAAGGGCCTGCCGATTATCCTGATCCTGCTTGCGGCACTCATCGCGATCTATTCCTTCGTTTGCAACCGCATGGTCATTGGCCGTCACATCTATGCGTTGGGTGGCAATGAGAATGCAGCACGCCTTTCGGGTATCAAGACGAAGTGGGTTCGCTTCCTGGTCTTTGTGAATATGGGACTGATGGCCGCTGTTGCAGGCCTGGTGTTCTCGGCACGACTGAACTGCGCTGCTCCTTCGGCGGGCGTTTCGTTTGAGCTCGATGCAATCGCCGCCTGCTACATCGGTGGTGCATCGGCAACGGGCGGCATCGGCACGATTGTCGGTGCTGTCGTCGGTGGCTTGGTCATGGGCACGCTGAATAACGGTATGTCTATCCTCGGCATCGGCATCGATTGGCAGCAGATGATCAAGGGCCTTGTCCTGCTGGCAGCGGTTGCCTTCGATATCTACAACCAGTCCAAGAAATAACTCGAATCATCATAAGAAGACGCTGTATAAGAAGACGCTATGGGATGCTAGATCGTCGTAGCGAGAGCGGGGTTCCTGCCATGCGTGACATGGCCGGGGCCTCGCTTTTTATGCGGGAATGTATTCTTATTGCTTGCGTACATGTGAACGCTAATGGGAGAGTAAACGATATGGAATGCATCGTTGCATTATTGGTGATTTGGATAAAGTGAGTGATAATAGCCGATTTTTCCTGAAAAAATAAATGTGATAGGGTCAGTTCGGGAATTATATTTTCGTATTGACGCGTACTTCTTATTGTGTTATAGTAAGCGTATAGATAGAATACACGTGCACGCAGATAAGAATATCTACAAAGGACGGAGATATACTCATGGAACCAAAAGTAACAGTATCACCTAATGACGAATTTGCCAAGCTGTCCTGGAAAGAGCGCATTTGCTATGGGTCAGGAGACTTGGCGCAGAACTTGATTTTTGGTACGATCGGCTCGATGCTGCTGTTCTATATGACGACGGTATTTGGCTTGTCTGCTGCGGTGGGCGCTACTATTTTCCTCATCGTTCGCTGCATCAATGTCGTCTGGGATCCCTGGGTCGGCACAGTAGTCGATAAGGCCAGCTTCAAGAACGGGAAATACAAGCCGTTTTTGCTGTACTTCGGCATTCCGCTGACGATCTTCTCGGCGATGCTCTTCCTGCCAATCCCGGCAATCCGCGGCAATGTGTTCTATGCATTCTTCTCATATCTGGCAACAGCACTGATCTATTCCTTCGTAAACATCCCGTACGGTGCCCTGAATGCCTCCCTTACGCGCGACAGCGAAGAGATCTCGACGCTGACCAGCGTGCGCATGACGGAAGCGAACATCGGCAACCTGCTCGTCTACACGTTCCTGCCGTTGTTTGTGCAGCTGGCGTCTCCGGATAAGAAACTGCAGGATATCGGTTTCTTCGGCATTAAGCTGAACCTCGGCAATTATGCTTCTCCAGATGCTGCGGGCGCGTACTTCATGGTCATGTCGGTGTACATGGTCATCGGCTTCCTGCTCCTGCTCTGCACTTACTATGGCATTACGGAGCGTGTCCTGCCGACAAAAGAGGAGACGGCTTCGGTCCATATCTCTGATCTCTGGGGCGAATTGAAGCGCAACAAGCCGCTGCGTGTCCTGGGCCTGTTCTTCACGGTTGCGTTCACGTTCATGTTCTTCGGCAATACGACTTGGCCGTTCTACATGCAGTATATGATTGGTCATTCTGAGTGGATGGCTTCCATCAATCTCATCGGCTCAATCCCGGGCATCTTCCTCGTCTTTCTGTGGCCAATCGTGCGCCGCAAGATTGGCAAGCGCGCATTCTTCTACGCCTTCCTCAGCCTGTTCATCGTTGGACAGCTCCTGCTGTGGATCTGGTCCATGCCTCAGTTCCGCGATATGATTGCTCTCGGCTATGTGGGTCGTTTCTTCATGCAGTGGGGCCTGACGGCAGCGACGGGATACATGTGGGCTCTTGTGCCGGAAGTCATCGCCTATGGCGAATATCAGTCCAAGAAGCGCGTCGCTGGCATCATCAATTCTCTGATGGGCCTGTTCTTCAAGATCGGCCTGGCTCTGGGCGGTATCATCCCGGGCTACATCAACGCGTTCTTCGCCTTTGATGGCACGAAGGCAGTCCAGTCGGCCGACGCCCTCACCGGTATCTCCATTTCCATGATCTGGCTGCCGATCCTGTTCGCCATTGTGTCCATGTGGATCATCAGCCGTTATCCGCTGGGCGATCGTGAGATCGACAAGATCAACCGCGAGATCCAGGCTCGCAGATGAATCGAGCTGGTACAAGAATCTGAATTCAGGAGAAAGAGTGATATTGTATGAAAATCAAGAATCCCGTACTGCCTGGCTTCCATGCTGATCCCAGCATGGTTCGTGTAGGAGACACCTATTATATCGCCAATTCGACCTTCGAATGGTTCCCCGGTGTGCGCCTTCATGAATCGAAGGATTTAGTTCACTGGAAGTTGCTGCCGTCGCCGCTGTCGACGACGACGCTCCTCGACATGAAGGGCAATCCGTCTTCAGGTGGCATCTGGGCACCTGACCTGACCTATGCAGACGGGAAGTTCTGGCTTGTCTATACGGATGTCAAGGTTACGGAAGGTGCCTTCAAGGACATGACGAACTACCTGACGACGGCCGAGAGCATCACAGGCCCTTGGTCTGATCCTGTCCGACTGAACGGAGTCGGCTTCGATGCTTCTCTGTTCCATGATGACGATGGCCGAAAATATCTGGTACAGCAGACCTGGGATCACCGGGAATACCATCATCCGTTCAACGGCATCACGCTGACGGAATTTGACCCAGAGACGATGAAGATGCTGCCGCATACGGCGCGGACCATCTATCGGGGGACGGATGTCAAGCTCGTCGAGGGCCCGCATCTCTACAAGATCAATGGGTACTACTACCTATTCGCTGCACAGGGAGGGACCGTCTGGACGCATCAGGAAGTCGTAGCGCGTTCTAGAACGCTGGATGTGGATTCCTTTGTCACGGAACCAGATGGCCCGTTCATCACGAATTTTGATACGCCGGATTTCCCGTTGCAGAAACAGGGGCATGGCTCCCTGGTCGAGACGCCGAGCGGTGAATGGTACTACGCGTCTTTGACGGGACGCCCTTGGAATCATGATACAGAATCGTCCTGGGATCCGCGTGGCTGGTGCACGCTCGGGCGTGAGACATCGATCCAGAAGGTGGAGTGGGATGACGAAGGCTGGCCGAGAATTGTCGGTGGACATGGTGGACAGCTGGAAGTCGAGGCACCTCGTGATGCCATCCCAACAGATGCGCCGACAGATCACTCGCGTTGCGATGATTTTTCGGGGACGACGCTCGACATGGAATGGAACACACTGCGCGTCCCGTTCACGGATGAGATGGGACAGTGCGGAGGCGGTAGCCTGCGCCTCATTGGGCGGCGCTCGCTGGCATCCACGATGGATACTTCCATGGTGGCCAGCCGCTGGCAAGCCTTCTTCTTCGATGCGGAGACGAAGGTGAAGTTCGAGCCGTGGAATTATCAGCAGATGGCCGGACTGACGAACTTCTACAACGACAAGCATTGGTCTTGGATCTTCATCACGTTCGACGAAGTGCGCCAGAAACGCGTCATCGAGATTGCCGAGAACAACCGCGGCCAGTATACGTCATATCTGAAGGATCAGGCAATCGTCATTCCAGATGATGTGGAGTATGTCTGGTTCAAGACGCTGGTGAGAAAATCCTTCTATCAGTACGCGTACTCTTTCAATGGTGTGGATTGGTCCATCATCAACGTGAAGCTAGATGCCGCTGTCCTATCGGATGATTACGTGCTGCAGACGTATGGCGGATTCTTTACTGGCGCGTTTGTGGGGCTCGCGGCTGTCGATTATTCCGGCTATGATCTCGTTGCGACCTTCCAGCATTTCTGCTACAAAGAACTGGGGGAAGATTGAAAAGCAGCTGCGCGCAGTGCTGCGGGGACAGGTGACCTTTTGCAGTGTGGGCGCATTCTGTAGAATGAATGATATGAGGATACAGTCTAGTTGATACATTCAGAGGAGAGAGATACTATGAAATCTGTAACGGAAGAAGCATTCCGTCCGTATGGGCGCGTTCTGCCGCTTGAGACGAAGGCGTTTTGCGAAGCGCTGAAAGCAATTGAGATTCCGGCGGAGGGGACGGTCTACGAGCCGTCTGTCGCATCGTTCGAGGCGCTGCCGCTCTTCAAGGAGCTGACGGAGAAGACGTACGGCGAGATGCCGACGGAGCTTGGCCACTGCAGCGGCCACAATGAAGCACTCAATGCGCTTGAGTACCATCGCTCGTCGGAGATCGACATCGCGGCGACAGACCTCGTGCTGATGGTCGGCCGCCAGCAGGACATCGACCCGGAGACGCTGACGTACGATACGAACAAGGTCGAGTGCTTCTTTGTGCCGGCTGGCACAGCCGTCGAGCTCTATGCGACGACGCTCCACTTCGCTCCGTGCGGCATCGACGGCAAGGAGTTCCGCTGCGGCGTTGCCCTGCCGCGCGGCACGAATGAGGCGCTTGCAAATCCGATCGCCAAAGAGGGGGAGGACCGCCTGCTGTTCGCGGTCAACAAGTGGCTGATTGCTCACGAAGAGAGCGGACTCGGCAAGGACGGCGCCTTCATCGGCCTCAAGGGTGAGAACCTCTCGCTCTGATTTGAGGGATTGGGATTTGTTGATATGAGGAGAAACGAGATCCTTGTCATGCACTCTGGCGACAGGGATCTCGTTTTATTCTTTTTTATCGTCAATCGCGCTCAAATCTGATAAAATAAATAGAAGGAAAAGGAAGGAATATAGGAGGGAATGCGCAATGGTCACCATGAAAAAGATAGCAGAACTCTGCGGCGTCTCGCGAGGGACGGTGGACCGCGCACTCAATGGCCGCGGCAGGGTCAATGCGGAGACGGCGGCGATGATCAAGAAGATGGCGGAGCAGCTCGGCTATGAGCCGAATCCGGCGGGCAAGGCGCTGGCCGCGCGCAAGAATCATCCCGTCATCGGCGTGCTGCTGCCGTCGGAGGGCAATGCCTTCTTCGATGATGTCATCCACGGCATGGACCGCGCGGCATCTTCGTATGTCATCTACGGCTTGACGGTCCGCTACTACTCGATGAAGGGCTACGATGTCGACAAGCAGCTGCACCTCATGGAGCAGATGAAGGGGAAGGTCAATGCACTGATCATCAGTCCCATCGACGATGCGCGCATCGCAAAGGCCATCGATGCACTCGTCGATGCGGGCATCTTCGTCGTGACGATCGTCAACGACATCAAGAGCTCCAAGCGCCATTGCTACGTCGGCAGCGATTACTTCAACGGAGGCGAGACGGCCTGCGCCCTGCTCGACGCCCTGCTCGGCGGCAAGGCGAAAGTCGGCATCGTCATGGGCAGTCGCCAGGTCCTCGGTCACTGCGAGAGGCTGGAGGGCTTCCGGCACCGCATGGAAAAGGCTCCCGGTTTCTCAATCGTGGATATCATTGAGAACGGCGATGACGAGATCTGTTCGTATGAGCGGACGAAGCACCTGCTCGACGACCACCCCGATATTTCGGCGATGTTCCTGCTCGCGGGCGGCGTCTACGGTGCCTGCCGCGCCATCATGCAGCTGCCAGAGCAGGAGCGTCCCCTGACGATCGCCTTCGACAGCGTGCCCTCGACGGTCGAGATGATGCGCAAGGGCATCGTCAAGGCCATCCTCTACCAGCATCCGACGCGCCAGGGGCGCATGGCCATCAGCATCGCCTTTGAATACCTCGTCAACGGCAGGATGCCGGACAAGAAGAACTACATCATGAAGAACGAGATCCGGCTGCTCGAGAATCTCTGAGCGGTCATCTCTTCTGGCGGACAGGTCTGCGCTTGCGCAGGCCTGTTTTGCATTATCTTTGACATATTCGCTCTGACTTTGACAAAAACGCTTACATATGTTAATATTAAAGCATGAGTTTTATATTTGTTAAAGATAGGGGCGGAGCGTCTTGTACGCGCTGCCTTTCGATAGGAGGCTGTATTCATGAGTATCTTGTCCAGAAAAATCGGGCGCCTGCCCTTTGCCTTGGTGAGTATCCTGCTCTACTTTTCGGTGCCGTTCTACTATGCGGCCTGGGAGTACAGGGCGGTCGAGACGTATCTTGTGGAGCCGACGGGGCTCGTCATGGGGATTTTTGCCATACTCGGCAGCGGCATACCGTTCTGCTTTGGCCACCAGATCGGCGCACTGGCTTCGCTGGAGTTCACGGCACCGTTTGCACTCCTCTTGCTGCTCGTCACGCTTTGGCGCTGCAACGACTGCCGTGCGAGCCGGTGGTTGCTCATCGGCCAGTGCCTGCCGCTCGTGAACCTCCTGACGCTCGTCTACCTGACGGTCAGGGAGCGCGCGGCGCGTCCGGTCCGCCGCCATGCCGGTCATTGGCCGGTGGAGCGCGGTCATGAGCCGGTCGCTCTCCGCTGGTCCGAGGCGCATCGCCACATTGCCTGAGGCGGCTTTTGCTGGGTGCTGTGCTTGCCCGCAAGACAGACCGATGTTAAAATAAAGATGACGATTTACGATAGAAAAGAGAGGGAACGATCGTGAAATTCTGTGATAAACTGCTGCAGCTGCGCCGGGCGCGCAAGCTAACGCAGAAGGATGTGGCGGCGGCCTGCGGCATCACGCGCCAGACGTACAGCGGCTATGAGTCGGGGGAGCGCTACCCGAAGAAGAAGGAGATGTACCAGGTCCTCGCGGACTTCTTCGAGGTCGATGTCACCTACCTCTACACGGATAAGGAGATGTTTCTCGATGCGGCGCATGAGCAGTACGGCAGCCGCGGCATGGCGCAGGCCCAGGAGCTCGTGAGTCAGCTCGCGGGCATGTTCGCGGGCGGCGAACTCTCGGACCAGGACCGCGAGGCCGTCATGCGCTCGCTCGAGCGGGCCTACTGGCTGGCCAAGGAAGACAACCAGAAATACACGCCGAAAAAGTACAGGAAGTGATTGGATGGATTCGATACAGCTCTATCAGGCCGCGCGGAAGGTCCAGCCGTCTGCCGGCCATGATATGCTGGCACTCGCGCAGGAGCTCGGCATCCATGTCGAATTCGCGGATGACTACAAGGACCTGCTCGGCATGTACTTCAACAAATGGCATCACCGCTTCATCTTCCTCAACAGCCGCCTCGATGAGGACTGGCTGCCGATGGTGCTCGCGCATGAGATCGGCCACGACCAGCTGCACCGCGAGCTCGCGAAGACGGGCTTGCAAGAATTCGAGCTCTTCCGCATGAACAGCCGCACGGAGTACGAGGCAAATGCCTTCGCGGCGCATCTCCTGCTCGACAACGACGAGGTCTACCGGCTCGTGCGCGCGGGCGAGGACATGGAGACAATCTCGAAGCGCCTGCGCTGCAACATCAACCTCATGCTCATCAAGATGCGCGAGATGGTCGCGCTCGGCTACGACCTGCGGCTGACGGATACGGCCGATAGCCAGTTCTTCAAGAAAATCCGCGCCTGAATCGATATTATAAAAAATCCTGCCCACACCGCAGTTTGCGATGTGGGCAGGATTTTTGTTTGCTCGTCATTTCTTGCGCGGGTAGACGCCGATGGTCCATTCGTTGAGGATCGGCAGGCGCTCGCCGAGCTTGCGGCAGAGGGCCGCGGCAATCATGGAGAGCCCGAGGATCACGAAGTAGAAGGCAATCGCGACGGGGGCCGTCATGAGATGGCCGCTCTTCTGGAGCAGCGTGGCTGCGTAGGTGATGAAGAACGGGTGGACGAGGTAGGCGAAGTAGGAGTGGCGGCCGAGCTGGTGCAGGATGGGATTGAGCCATCCCGGGTACTTCTGGTACGTGAAGATCGTGAAGAAGAAGACCGAGCTGGCCAGCGTGTAGAAGAGGCCCGCCGGGCTCAGCTGATGAGCCGTGTTGATGGCCTCGAGCGGTGTGTAGCCCGTCTCGAAAATCAGCTGGTAGTAGTAGGCGAGGAGCCAGACGAGCGAGGCCCAGAAGAACACCGTGATGGCGCGCCGGTTCTCCTTCATGAAGCGCTGGAATTCCTGGATGTGCACCGCAAGATAGCCGCCGAGCACGAAGATGAAGACGTAGTGGACGACCCAGTAGTTGAGGCGGTACATGAGGAAGGGCTTGAGCAAGGAGTGGTCGGGCAGCGCGTAGACGAACGTGTTGAACGCCACGGAGAAGCTCGACCAGTAGTCGAAGCCCAGCTGCGCGACGAAGAGCAAGATCAGGCTGAGCTTGCCCGCGCGCCGCACGATGGCAATCCAGAGCGGCATGAGCAGGTAGAACCAGATCAGGATCACGAGGAAGTAGAGCTGGTATTTTGCCGTGCCGAAGAACAGGATGCTTATAAGGTGCAGGGGGTCGGGGAATCCGACGCCGTAGAACAGGCCATCGTGCAGCAGGTAGAAGGCGGACCAGACGAGGTACGGGATGAGGACCGTACGGAAGCGCTTCTTCATGAAGGCCCGGTAATCGAGCGGCTCGTGGATGTCGAGGTTGTAGAAGAGCCCGAAGGCCGAGATGAAGAAGAAGATGGGCACGCTGAAGCGCGAGGCCACCTCTAAGAGGGCAATCAGATGGACGTTGGCCGTCTGGTTCATGAGGTACTGCGAACCGACGTGGATGGCGATGACGCCCATCATCGCGATGCCGCGGATGTATTCGATGGCAGGCAGGCGGGGCTTCCGCTTTTTCACGGGAGCTGCTACCGGGGATTCTTGCTCACTCAAAAGAAAAACTCCTTACTTCTCATGCTGCTAATCAGTCACTGAGGATAAAGTCGACATGGACGTTGGCGGTCAGGGAAAGGCTGCCCGGGGCAATCGGCGTGGCGGCGTCCTTCGCAGCGGCCATGAGCATGTTGCCACCGAAGCGGCGCGTCTCGATGTAGCCCGTGCTCTCGCTGACGCTCTGGATGCCGACGATGCGCTTGCCGAGGCCTTTGGCGATGATGTCAGCCTTGTCGCGGGCGTCCTGGACGGCGTTCAGGAGGGCGACCTTGCGGACGGCCTTCGTGTCGCTTGTCGAGAAGTCGAGCGAGTTGATCTCGTTGGCACCATTATTGAGTGCGGCGTCGATGACCTTGCCCGTCAGCTTGATGTCGCGCACGACGACGATGACGGAGTTGTTGACCGTGTAGCCCGTGACCTCATTGCGATGGTCTTTTTCCGTGCTGTAGTTCGGGTAGAAGGAGTAGTTGCGCGTCTGGATGTCCTTCTCCTCGATGCCGAGGCCGCGAACGGCGTTCTGGATCTGGTTCGAGACCCAGGCGTTATCGTTCTGTGCCTTGGCCGCATCCTCACCCTGCGTCGTCACGCCAATCGTGACGGTCGCCATGTCCGGCGTCGCCGTGCCCGTGCCCTGGCCGTCGACGGAGAGCGTCGGGCGCGGCGCTTCCTGCTGCTGCGGTGCGGCAAACGCTGCGCTGCAGCTCAGCATGAGCAGGGCGCAAACGAGTGCGAGGATGTGTCTTGTCTTTGTCATGGTAAAACCTCCAATCATTTGGTACAGATGGCTTTATTCTAACATACTTTCGGCTATGGCGCATGAAAATTCGCAGGATGTCCATGAATTGCGGACAATCCGGTGAAGGATTTTTTCTGGATTTTCGCGCAGGATGGCAGGATTCTGGCAGTATGGGGGAGAATTATAGAAGCAAAACGTAAGCACATGAGCATGAGCGCATCGATGCATGCGATGTGTATAATGTATATAATGTATTTGGAATGAGAGATTCAGATAGGAGATGCTTTATCATGATGGCGTTGAATTTCCAGGCAGCCAAGCACAAGAAGATGATCATGGAGCGCACGAAGAACTGCACCGTGCGCCTCGGCGATGTCAGCAAGCTCTATCCGGAGGGCTCAATCGTCTGGATCACCTCGGGCAAGAAGGGCGAGCCGAAGCACCGCATCTACACGGCCTACCTCGACAAGGTCCGCGTCAAGACGATGGGCACGCTGACGAGTGCCGACCTCGGCCACCAGAACCCCGAGATCAATTCGCGCGAAGAGCTCATCGCTGACTTCGAGCGCATCTACAAGCGCCGCATCCTCATGGAAGATACGGTGACGGTGATCTATTTCTCGGAGGTCCACAATGACCTCAACGACGAGAAGGACGACTCGGCAGAGTGACGGAAAAGCAGTCTGGACGGGGGATTTTCCTCCGTCTGGGCTTTTTTTGAAAAAGATGGCGAAAAGGTGTTGACAAGATGCCGCATCGTCCGTATAATAATACATGTCGCTGAAACACAGCGGCACAAAAGAAGAACGGCCCGGTAGTTTAGTTGGTTAGAATGCCGCCCTGTCACGGCGGAGGTCATGGGTTCAAGTCCCATTCGGGTCGCCATCTTGCCTCGGTAGCTCAGTCGGTAGAGCAGGGGACTGAAAATCCCCGTGTCAGTGGTTCGATTCCGCTCTGAGGCACCACTTGACATCATGCCCGCGTTGCGGGCTTTTTTTGTATCATGATTTTATGTCTGTGTATTTGTCTAAGATAGCAGGAGGTATGCAATGGAGGCGTTTCTCGCGTCGTTCCTCGTGGTCTTTCTCGCAGAGCTCGGGGATAAGACCCAGTTCATCGTCATGGCGTTCACGGCAAAATACCGCTGGCAGTCGGTGTTCGCCGGCATGACGCTTGGCATCCTTGTCGTCCATTCGCTGGCGGTTGCAGTGGGATCCTTGGCGGGGCAGCTGATCCCTGTCCACCTCATGACGATCATCGCCTCGTGCCTGTTCATCGGTTTTGGTGTCTGGACCTTGCGCGGCGATGATGAGGAAGAGGAAGAGAACGTGCACCCCTCGCGCTTTGGCCCGCTGCTGACGGTCGCCATGACCTTCATCGTCGGTGAGATGGGTGATAAGACGCAGTTCGCGGCGATGACGATGGCTGCACAGTATGAATCCTGGCTCATGGTCCTCGCGGGCGCTGTCGCCGGCATGGTGCTCGCCGACAGCCTCGGCATCTTGGCAGGCGCTTTCCTGCACCGCAAGCTGCCGGCCAAGAAGATGCGCTATCTGTCGGCGGGCATCTTCCTGTTCTTCGGTGTGGTCGGTCTCTTGCAGAGCGCATTCCAGGGTGTGTTCGCATGATGGATTTCCTTGTATTTTCCAGATTGTGATGTATAATGGTTGATAGCAAATCAAGATATTGTTTGGCGTTCAGAAAGGAAGACTTGCAAACATGGAACAATTTTCGACGATGTTCTTGGAGTTCATTGCTTCGTGGGGGTATTTCGCGATTGCCATCCTCATGGCCGCGGAGAATGCCTGCATCCCGGTGCCGAGTGAACTCATCCTCGGTTTTGCAGGCTATCTGATCTTCTCGGGCCAGCTGACGTTTGCCGGCGCGCTGACGGCAGGCATGATCGGCGGCATGGCCGGCTCGATCTTCGCCTATCTCGTCGGCCATTACGGCGGCAGAACGTTCGTCGACCGCTACGGCCACTACTTCTTCATCAAGAAGTCGCATGTCGATGTGGCGCAGAACTGGTTCGACAAGTACGGCCTCAAGGCCGTGTTCTTCAGCCGCATGCTGCCGGTCGTGCGCACGTTCATCTCGCTGCCGGCTGGCTTTGCCCATGTCGACATGAAGAAGTTCCTCGTGCTGACGTTTGCCGGTGCGCTGCCCTGGACGGCGCTGATCCTCTACGCCGGCATGATGCTCGGCGAGAGCTGGAAGATCCTGACGCAGATCGGCCATGAGGCGAGCATCGCCTTCGTCGTGGTTGCCGCAGTCGTCATCGCGGTGCTCTACGTACGCCATAAGCGCAAAAAAAACGCGCAGGAAAGCATTGACGCGGAATAACGAGAAAACGAAAGCCGTCTCAGGATTCTCAGTGAATCTAGAGACGGCTTTTTTGCTACCCAATGTCATTGCAGTCAGCGCAGAAGGAAGAAGAGCGCTGGGAAGAGGATGGGCAGGAAGAGGCCTGTCGTGATGACGAAGGAGGCGACGGCGAGGTCGGTCGTCAGGTGGTAGAGGCGCGAGGTCAGCACGGCATTGATGGCCGTTGGGCAGAAGGAGCAGATCACGAGCGTGCCCTGCGTGACGGGCTCGTCGACGAAGAGGTAGATCAGCACGCCGAAGAGGACCGGCGTGATCAGGAAGCGCAGGGCGGTCAGCGAGCGGACTCTGTGCGCGTAGCGGCGCACCTGCTGGAAGTCAATCAGGAAGCCGACGGGCAGCATGGCAATCCAGGCGGCGATGTGGACAAGCCCCTGGAAGACCGGTGCGAGGGCAGGCGGCCGCTCGATGCCGCAGGCGTTGAACAGGAGTCCTGCGGCCATGCCGATGAGGCTCAGCTGGTTGAGCGAGAAGAACATGTCACAGAAGCTGTGCAGCCGGTCGGTCTTGCGGACGGCATGCGTGTGCTTCATGTAGCAGTACTGGGCCATCGGGAAGATGACGAGCACGAGCAGGATGTTCTGGCACGTGCCGATGAGCTGCGTGTAGGCAAAGCCCTGCTCGTCGTAGAGGATGAAGGCGCAGACGCCGCCGAGCGTGCCGATGTTCGCGAGCATGGCGCTCGCGATGTAGGCGCCGCGGTCGAGCCAGCTCTTAAAATGGCGGGCGAAGGCGACGGTGCCGATGGCGCCCGGCACAAGGATCAGCAGGAAGCCGAAGATCGGCACGGTCAGCAGGCTCCACGAGATCGGCAGGACCCAGAAGCTCAGCAGCGCGAGCACGGTGTAGATGCAGACGACGTTGAAGCGGATGAGTTTGTTGATGGCCTCACCGGAGACGAGGTGCCGTTGGTGCAGGAAGTAACCGACGGCGAGCGGTGCGATGAGGTCGGTCAGCACGAAGATGAGGCGCAGGTTTGCAGTATCCATGATGTGATGAGGTCACCTCTTTCTGGGAATCCTATCTAAATAATATAGATGATAATCCCTGTTCATCATATCACGTTTGCGAAGGGTTGTAAATCGAGCGGCTTGTGCTATAATGAGTGCGATATCGGCTAGTTTCATATTGTATTTTTGCAGGACAATGGGGTCTTGAGGAGCAGGAGGGGATATTTTGCGCAATCTCGTCATCGGGTCGTTTTTCTTATCTCTGGCCGGGAGCATCTGGGGAGGCATGTTCATCGCCGTGCGGCTCTCCATCTTCGTCATCCCGCCTGTGCCGCTCGTCTGGATGCGCTATGGCACGGCATTGCTGGCACTGATAATCCTGATGCTCATGACGCACTCCTCCTGGCACATCGACAAGAAGGACCGCAAGCTCCTCGTGCTCTCGGCGCTCTCGGGGCAGGTGCTCTCCATCGTGACGCAGGAGACGGGCACGATGATGACCTCTGCGCAGACGGGCTCGGTCATCACGGCAGCGACGCCGGCCTTCATGGTCGTTTTCGGCTACTTCCTGCTGCACGAGAAGCTCACGGCGGGGCGCATCGCCTCGGTCCTTCTAGCGACGATCGGCGTGCTCTTCGTCGTCTTTGACCCCGATAACTTCACGGTCAATCCCCTCGGCGGCGCCTCGCTCTTCGTGGCGGCCGTCACCTGGGCCTTCATGTCGGTCCTCTTGAAGTTCCTCTCGAAGTACTCCGTCATCACGGTGACGTTCTACAGCGTGCTCATCGCCTTCCTGACCTTGACTCCGTATGGCCTCTACTGGCTGCTGACCGCGGCGGACTACGCGGCGATGGCCTCGCCGTCCGTCTGGGGCTCGGTGCTCTACCTCGGCTTCATCTCGACGACGGCGGGCTTCTGCCTCTGGAACAAGGGACTCCTCTACATGGACGCCTCTCTTGCGGGGCTCTTCATGTTCTTCCAGCCAATCGTCGGGACATTCCTCGGCTGGCTGCTGCTCGCGGAGCCCGTCACCGTCTATTTCTGGATCGGCTTCACGCTGATTGCGGCCGGCGTCGTGCTTGCGCTGCGCGGTGGCAATACGACGGCTGCCGAGAAGCTCGCGCGCCATCATCGCGACTGCCTCGACCATTAATTATGCTTGCATTCGCTCGCCGTTCGTGGTATACTTGTTTAGTCGCTGAAAAGCGAAGATGTAACTCTGCTCCTCGTAGTAGGGGAGCCAAAGACCAAAGAGGGAGGTGATTTCGTGAGAAAGTACGAAGTCATATTTATCGTGAAACCGATGGAAGAGGATGCAACGAACGCTGTCATCGAGAAGTTCAGCAACCTGATCCAGAACAACGGTGGTACTATCGATAAAGAAGATCGCTGGGGCAAGAAACGTCTTGCTTATGAGATCAAGGACTGCACGGAAGGTTACTACTGCCTGTTCAACGTTACGTGTGAGCCGGCATGCGTTGCTGAGTGCGACCGTGTCATGAAGATTACGGACGAGCTCCTCAAGCACATGATCGTCAAGTCCGACGAAGAGTAAGAGAGGCTTGTAAAAGTTCTTTAAGATGTACTACACCATATGGGTGTCAGGGAGGCATACCTCATGAACAAGGCAATACTGATTGGACGTCTGACTCGTGATCCTGAGGTCCGCTATACGCAGTCTGGTGTGGCTGTATGCACGTTCACACTGGCTGTTGACCGCCGTTTTGCTCGCAGAGATGCGAATGACGGTCAGCCGACGGCGGATTTCATTCCTATCGTGGCATGGCGCAAGCTTGCTGAGATCTGTGGTAATAACCTGATCAAGGGCCGCCGCATCTCGGTGGAAGGCCGCATCCAGGTCAGGAGCTACGAGGCACAGGACGGTTCGAAGCGTTATGTGACGGAAATCGTAGCCGATGAGATTGAGTTCCTCGATTCGAGAAGCTCGGTCCAGCACGAAGGTGGTTTCGGTGCTGGTGCTCCGGCGCCGCAGCCGCAGCCCCAGTCGAAGCCGGCGGATGCAGGTTCTTTTGGCCCGTCTATCCCTGATGAAGAAATCCCATTTTAAGACTGGAGGGGAATTACTTTGATGAGACGTGACAGAGGCAGAAGACCTCGTAGAAAGGTCTGCTCGTTCTGCGTAGACAAGGTCGATCATATCGACTATAAAGACGTTGCAAAACTGCGCCGCTTCGTTACGGAGCGCGGCAAGATTTTACCGCGTCGTATCTCCGGCAACTGCGCTAAGCATCAGCGTCAGGTGACGGTTGCAATCAAACGTGCACGCAATATCGCACTGCTGCCGTTTACTGCAGAATAACGATGACAAAGTGCTGTACTTCGGTACAGCGCTTTTTTTATGTTTTCATATTTTCTTGAATGATTGAATGATTGGATGGAGATTCGATGATGGAAATGAAAGAAACGGAAGGGGGAGCATCATGCACAGGCGCATCGAGAGTGCCATGACCATGATGACGGACCCGCGTCATTTCAAGCTGCGCCTCTTTATTGAAGGCAATATCATCGGTGTGGCGACCGGCATGGTCATCGCGCTGTTCCGCTACCTGCTCGAGCTCTCGGAGGAATATTTGCCCGTGCTCTATCGCTGGCTGCCAGAGCACATCGTCTGGATACCGGTCTGGTTCCTCGCGCTCTTCCTTTGCAGCTGGGTGCTCTACCGCATCGTGCGCAAGGACGGCATGACGTCTGGGTCGGGCATCCCGCAGATCAAGGGCATCCTGCTCGGCGAGATGGATATGAACTGGGCGCGCGTCCTCGTGTTGAAGTTCACGGGTGCGGTGCTCGGCATCGGCGCGGGCATGTCGCTCGGCCGCGAGGGCCCGAGCGTCCAGCTCGGCGCCTGCCTCGGTCAGGGGCTCGGGCGCCTCACGCACCGCTCGTATGCGGAGAGCCATTACCTGCTGACGGCCGGTGCGGGCGCGGGCCTCGCAGCGGCCTTCAACGCGCCGCTCGCCGGCGTGATCTTCTGCCTGGAGGAGCTCACGAAGAACTTCTCGGCTTTCGTGCTCATGGGGGCCATCTCGGCAGCCGTCACGGCGACGACGGTCACGCAGTACTTCTTCGGCATGCAGCCGGTCTTCCATATGGGGGTCGTGCCGGTCATTGACACGGGCCACATGTACTTCCTGCTCATCCTGCTCGGCGCGTTCGTCGGCCTCCTGGGCCTCGCATTCAACCCGATGCTCACGCGCTCGCAGGATTTCTACAAGAAGGTGCCCGCGCGTTGGCGGCCGGTCGTGCCGCTCTTCTGCGCAGGTGTCCTTGGCTTCGTGCTGCCGCAGATTCTCGGCGGTGGCAGCCGCCTCGTCGACTCGCTCGTCGTGACGGACTACACGCTCGCGTTCCTCGTCCTGCTGCTCGCCGCGAAATTCCTCTTCACGATGGTCTGCTTCGGCTCGGGCGTGCCCGGCGGCATCTTCCTGCCCATGCTCGTGCTCGGCTCGGTTGGCGGCGCCGTCTTCGCCAAGGTCGCGGTCTTCTTCCAGTTGATGCCGGAGCTCTTTGCCGTCAACTGCATCGTCTTTGGCATGGCGGCGTATTTCTCGGCCGTCGTCAAGTCGCCAATCACAGGCAGCATCCTGATTATGGAGATGACGGGCTCCTTCGAGCACATGCTCGCGCTGATCATCGTCTCGATGACGGCCTATCTCGTCGCGGACCTCACGGGCGGCGCGCCCGTCTACGACATGCTGCTCGCGCGCAGCCTGGCCGTGCGCAAGAAGATTGCGAGCCGCATCCGCCACCGGCGCGTCCTCCTGGAGCTGTCGGTCGGCGTGAGGTCGGCCCTCGACGGCAGGACAGTCGCCCGTGCGCTCTGGCCGTCGGGCTGCGTTCTCGTCAATGTGCGGCGTGGACCACACGAGCTCGCGCCGCGCGATGGGCTCGAACTGCAGGCGGGCGATGCGCTCTTCGTGCTGACGGATGTCGACGACACGGCGGCGCTGCAGGCGCTCGCCGCGGAGCATCCGGATCAATAACTCGCTCGTCAGGGATAGTGCACAGAATCGGCAAAATCCTGCTCATCTGCACGCATTAGCAGAGGATATGAGAGATTCTTTGCAGAAAGGCTTGATAATTTTTCTCTTATCTAGTACAATAATCGTACAACAAGAGCAAACAATAAATGCGAATTGGTTTCATAGGAGTGAGCAATATGTTTTTGGAAGAACGTCAGGATATCATCCTGAGCATGCTGGCACGCGACGGCAAGGTCCGCGTGCGTGACCTCAGTGAGAAATTCAAGGTCACCGAGGACTGCATCCGCAAGGACCTCGGTGCCCTCGAGAAGAAGGGCAAGCTCAAACGCACGTACGGCGGCGCCGTGCGCATCCGCGAGAACAGCCACATGGTCGAGGTCAGCAAGCACCGCAATACGGACGTCGAGGCCAAGCAGCGCATCGCGCAGGCTGCCGTCAAACTCATCCATGAGAAGGACATGGTCTTCCTCGACATCTCGACGAGCAACCTCGCCATCGCAGAGCTGCTCGTCAAGATGGAGCTTGAGGTCACGGTCGTCACGAACATGATCGACATCCTCGTCGTGCTCGCGCGCAACCCGAAGATCCGCGTGGTCTTCGCCGGCGGCAAGATCAACAAGAGCCGCGATGGCTTCTGGGGCGGCATGACGCTCGACTTCATCTCGCGCCTCAAACCGGACATCGCCTTTGTCGGCGCGGTCGGCGTCGATGTCAAGGAGAACAGCGTTTCAACGTACGACATCGATGACGGCATCAACAAGGCTGCCATCATCCGCCATAGCAAGAAAGCCTATGTCGTGGCCGAAGCGCGCAAGCTCAGCACGGAGGGCAACTACAACTCCACGCCGCTCGACACGCTCTCGGGCCTCATCACGGATTCGGAGCCGGCAGCAGACATCCGCGCAGCAGCGGATTCGTACGGCGTGGAGATCATCCTGCCATGATGTTCTCTATGCCCGCATGGCTTTCGCGGTTTACTCGGTCTCGGTTTACTTGGAAAACTCTATATACGGGCATCCTGGAAGGACTGAAGGTATTTGCGTTTTACCTCGCAGTCCTTTCCGTTTTCCGGGGCTTTTTCATCGCGTGGCTGGCACCGTATATGGGAGCTTCGACGGGCGGCTACGACATCTTCCTCGCACTATGGCGCGGCTTCCGCCTCTCGATGCAGACGGCCGGCGTGCTGACGCTCGTGAGCTTCGTGCCGGGGCTGCTGCTCCATTATCTCTGGCCGCGCTGGGAGCGGCGCATTGTGCTCGTGCTTAACGGCGTGCTGCTTTCGCTGCTCTCAATCCTCTTTGTCGCGAGCTTCCCGTTCTACCGGCAGTTCCACGCGAACTTCAACCAGATGCTCTTCACGGGCGCTAACGACGATATCTACGCGCTCCTCATCACGATGGTGCAGCAGTACTACCTGCCCGTGCGCCTCGCAGGAGCCCTGCTGCTCGCCTATGTCCTCTGGCGCGGCCTGCGCGCCCTGCTTCGCTGCCGCTGGCTCGAGGACTGCATGGACGGCATGCGCCTGCCCGCGCCCGTGCGCTGGCTCGGCCGGCTGGCCTTCCTCTACCTGACGTACATCGCCGTGCTGCTCGGCATCTTCGGCGGCAGCCTGGGTTGGCAGACGGCCGTCAACTGGGAGAACGCCGGCGTCACGAAGGACGAGTTCCTCAATGAGGCCATCCTCGACAACGTGCAGGCCATCTACCGCGCCTACAACCTCAATGAGCGCATGCTGGCCTGCAACGGCCTCGACTTCACGACGGAAGACATCCGCAATCTGGCGGCGCGCCTTTCGGGCAAGCCCGCCGATACGGATGACCTCGACGTCTACCTGACGAAGGAAGCGCAGGGCCCGCAGGTCGAGAAGCCGAAGCAAGTCATCGTCATCCTGTCGGAGAGCTTCGCCAACTGGCCATTGCTCGACAAGTACGAGGATATCCCCATCTCGCATGGCATGCGCAGCCTCATCGCGGAGGATGACACGGACTACTGTCCGACGTTCCTGCCAAATGGTGCGAGCACGGTCTCGGCTGTCACGGGCGTCGTGACGGACTTCGCCGATGCCAACCTCTACCTGACAACGATGCCGGAGTCCTTCGCCGCGCCGTACCCGACGGCCAGCGCCCCGCAGATGGAGAAGCTCGGCCACACGACGAACTTCTGGTATGCAGGGCCGTCCACCTGGGAGCGCATCGGCGCCTTCACGCAGGCACAGGGCTTTGACCACTTCTACAGCCGCGGCGACTTCGGCGATGTGCCGGGCAGCGTCTGGGGCTGTGAGGATGAGGTGCTCTACGAGAAGGTCCTCGACGGTCTCGACCCGGATACGCCGAGCTTCAACGTCCTGCTCAATGCCTCGAATCACTCGCCGTACGATCTCGACCTCGAGGCCAAGGGCTTTGATAAGGAGGCCGTGCGCGCCGCACTGCCGGAGGACCACCAGCAGGATGAGGAGCTCTTGAAGGAGCTCGGTCATTACTGGTACGCCGACCGCGAGCTCGCGAAGTTCGTCAAGGCCGTCAAAGAGAAGTGCCCCGAGAGCCTCATCGTCATCGTCGGCGATCATGGCGACCGCTACAACATCGACAAGACGCCGACGATGTACGAGCGCTACGGCATCCCCTTCATCATCACGGGCAAGGGCATCCACAAGGGGACCTTGCTGCCGGATGCGGCGGGCAGCCAGATTGACATCATGCCGACTATCTACGAGCTCATTGCCCCGAAGGGGTTCTCGTACATGGCGGTCGGTTCGAGCCTGACGCGGACGAACCGCCAGGGCGTCAACTACGGCTTCTTCATCACGCGCCATGCCATCGGCAAGGCGGACACGGTGCCGCTCGTGCCGGAGTCCGTCGACGGCGGTGAGCCGCCGACAATCGACCAGCAGGCGATGGAGGACTACATCAACGGCGTCCGCAGCATCTCGTGGTGGCGCCCGAAGTACGGCGCAATCCTCGACGCGTCGAAGCTCGAGGGACGCCGCTGAGCCGATGAAGGGAGAAAGAACAATGATTTCACTGAAAGACTGCCAGCTCTGCCCGCGCCGCTGCGGCGTGGACCGCACGCAGCGGATGGGCTTCTGCGGCGCGGGCGCGAAAGCGCGCATCGCGCTCGTCTCCCTGCACAAGTGGGAGGAGCCGTGCCTCACGGGCGCCGATGGTCGAGGGGCGGGCACCGTCTTTTTCTCGTACTGCAACCTGCGCTGCTGCTTCTGCCAGAACCATGAGATTTCCCATGAGGGACGCGGCATCGAGGTGACGGACGAGCGTCTCGCCGAGATCTTCCTAGAGCAGCAGGCGCGCGGCGCGGCGACGCTCGACCTCGTGACACCGACGCACTACGTGCCCGAGATCCTGCACGCGCTGCATATGGCCAAGGAGCAGGGCTTCCAGCTGCCTGTCGTCTACAACTCGGGTGCCTATGAGACGGAAGAGACTATCGAGGCCCTGCGCGGGGAGGTCGATATCTTCCTGCCGGACCTCAAGTACGCTGACGAGGCGAGCGCGCGCGAGTACTCGCTGGCGTCCGACTACTTCGCCGTGGCGACGAAGGCCATCGCGCGCATGTACGAGGAGGTCGGCCCGCTGCAGTTTACGCCGGACGGGCAGCTCAAGAGGGGCGTCATCATCCGTCACCTCGTGCTGCCGGGCCACCGCCACGAGAGCATGCGCGTGCTCGACTGGATTCATGAGACATTCGGCGACACGGTACAGATTTCCCTGATGAACCAGTACACGCCGATGTACCGGGCGGCGGAGCACAAGGGCATGAACCGCCGGCTGACGACGTTTGAGTACCAGTCGGTCGTCGACCATGCCCTGAATCTCGGCATCACGCACTGCTACGTGCAGCAGGGCCGCACGGCCGACACGAAGTTCGTGCCGCACTTCGATGGCAGCGGCGTCGAGCAGGGGTGATGCTCAGGAGTTATACCTAGAAGGATTCGCGATAAGGAGGAATGTGCTTGGATAATGTTTTCGTCACGGTATTCTTGTTTTGCTTTTCGCTGCTGCCGATGGCTTATCTGCGCTACTATCCATTCCGCATCATCGCGACATTGCGCGAGCAGCGCATCCTGATCGCCGGCCATCTCATCATCTTTGTGGTCGAGTTCCTGCTCGTCACGGCACTCTTCGTGTCGGGCCATGCGCCGATGCAGGGCAATGCCTTCCAAAAGCTCTACTTCGTATGCTACTGGCCGTATTTCCTGCTGCTGATGTTCACGATACGGCCCTTCTGGTTCCGCCATTTCTTCGTGCTCGGGATACAGGCCATCTATGCGGTATTCATCCACACGGCGACAGTCCTGCTCCTCAAACAGATCTGGATGCAGATGACTTATTTTGCCAGCCTGTACTTCATCTGCTATCTCACCCTGCTGTTGCTGAGCTTCCCCGGGATGATATGGCTGCTCGGCAGGCTCTTCACGCGGGAACAGCTCATGAAGGCACAGTGGACGGCCTCATCGTTCTGGAAGTATCTCGGTTTCGTGCCGCTGCTCCTTGCCTTTTACCAGGGGAGCATGGGCTATGTGGATCTGCTCCAGCAGGTCCAGGATCTGTCGGGCGTCCATCTCTACATGCTGGTGAGCCGAGGCATCCTCGTCATCATCGGAGGCATCCTCGTCATCTCCGTGCGCAGCGGCTTTCGCCAGGTACAATACATGTTCCACGCGAAAGAGCGCAGCATGAAGATGCAGGAGCATCTTCGTGAGATCCACGACTATGCCAATACGTTGCAGGAGGAGCAGCAGAAACTCGCCATCCTTCGCCACGACAGCCGCCATCAGCTGCGCGTGCTGGCCGAGCTCATCGAGAGCGGCCATTACGATGAGGCGGAGCGGCATCTGCGCGCCCTGAGAAAGGAGGTGGAGCGCCGTTGAGCTTCGATATGACGACGTTTGGCGTCACCTGGATCTACGTCTTGATCCTGCAGCCCTTTGCGCTCCTGCAGATCCTGCCGTTCCGCCGCTTCCTGACAGCAGCGCAGAAGAAGCGCCTCGTCATCTGCTGGTGCCTGCTCATCGTGCTGGAGGCACATCTCGTCACGGTGATCGTCTCTATGGCGATCTTCCCATCGCATCAGATTGCCTACTGGCTGCTCGGCTATCTCATCTGGGTGCCACAGTTCCTGCTGGCCTTCAGCTTCACGCGCCGCTTCTGGGCAGGCCACATCTTCATCGCGGCCTTCCGCATCCTGTTCTCGAGCATCATCTACACGTTTACGCGCGCAATCCTGCTGATGGCCTTCCCCGACAAGCTGTTGCCGAGCCTCTACTTTGAGCAGATCTTGCTCTACGGCATCTTGTCGCTGCTGATCTTTCCCATCCTGCTGCGCTTCTTCACGGATACGTTCCGCCACTTCGAGATGGCCTCGACGCGCCGCTACTGGCGCATCATCACGCTGCTCCCTGTGCTGCTCGCCATCGAGTCGCTCTACCTGAGCCTGCTCAACTCGCAGGAGCAGGTCTTTGCCTTGCTGCTGCCGCGCTTCATGCTGCTCATCGTCATCATCCTGCTCATGGCCAGCATCCGCAGCGGCCAGAGTGAGGTCTATCGGGAGTTGCAGGTCTTCGAAAAAGAACACGAGCTGCAGAGGCAGCTCGTGTCAACGGCGCGTTATGTGAAGATGTCAGAGGAGTCGAGGCATCGCATGGCCTCAATCTACGAGAAGCGGCGGAACCATATCGACCATCTGCTCGCACTCGTGAGCCAGAGGGACCGTGAGGGAGCGCTGGCCTGTATCGAGGCACTCGGCGCGCAGTTCAGCCGCACGAAGCTGCCACAGTACTGCAAGAACACTCTGATCAATGCGGCCCTGACGGTCTACTTCGCGCGGGCCAAGGAGCTCGCCATTCCAGTGACAGCTGCCATCGACCTGCCAGAAGAGCTCTCTTTTAGCGGTGACCTCTCCATCGTGCTCTCGAATCTCGTGGAGAATGCCCTGCTTGCGAGCCAGAAACAACCGCCTGCTGCACGCCATATCGCCGTCATGACGATGTGCCAAGGCGATGTCATCAACGTGCTCGTCAAGAATCGCTTTGATGCGCCTGTCGAGTTCGATGAGGAGGGGCTGCCCGTGACGCACGTCAAGGGGCATGGCATCGGCATGAAGTCCTTGTCCCGCTTTTGCGATAAGTACAAGGCGAGTGTCTTCTGCCAGCAGAAAGACGGCTGGTTCATGACCTATCTCCAGGTGCCGCTGCTTTCTGAGGTATCAGATTGTAGTCGATGAGAACATGAATCGGAAATATATTTCCTGGAACATCCTGTACTTGCGCTTGCCGAGCGGGAGCTTTTGCCCTGCAATCTCCACGTAATCCGCCTTGATGATGTGGACGGCTGCCAGGTTGACGAGATAGCCTTTGTTCGGTGAGGCGAACTGTCCCGACGCAATCTTGTCGAGCTCATCCTTTATCTCCTGTCCGGACTTGCGTGTCTCGAGTACGGTACCGTCCGCCAGATGGACCTGCAGGATGTGGCCGTGGCTCTCGAAGTAGAGGATCTGCGAGATTTCCTCGATACAGAGTCCGCCGCCTACGAGACGCAGCATGATCTTGGCGCTGCTGCGCTGGCGGATGAAGGCGATGGCCCGGTCCATCGCCTGGTTGAACTGGCTCTGCGTGAACGGCTTCAGCAGGTAGTCCGTGGCCTTGACCGCAAAGGCATCCATGGCGAATTCATCGCTCGTCGTCAGGAAGATGATCTCCGTGCTGCTGCTGAACTTGCGCAGTTCCTGTGCCACCTCCGTGCCAAGGATGCCCGGCATGCAGACGTCGAGCAGGACGATATCGAAGATGGCACCCTGATTGATTGTGTCGACGAAGGAAAAGGCGTTGTCAAAGGTCTCGTATGATACAGTATCCTGTTTTTCCTGGAAATATCGTTCAGATGACTGCCGGATGGAGCGGATCTGGTCGGGCTGGTCATCACAGATTGCGATATGAAGCATGGTGTCACATCCTTTTTTAGTTTTAGATGGCTTTCGTTGTCAAAACAAGACTCTCCTGTGCGTGGGGAGTACTCTATCCAATAGTATACTGTTTTTGGCGTCATGTGCCTGAAACCGTCCTGAAAGGGCGGTTTTTTTGCATGAACAAACAGGCCCTGTCGCATTGCGGCAGGGCCTGTTTGTTCATTTATCACTGTTCTGGTGTGCCGTCCGGGTCGGCGGAGAGCTTGTACTGGCCGAGCATGGTCGTCAGGTTGTCGCGGTTGAAGCGGTAGGCTGTGCTCGTGAAGTCCTGTCCCGGGTCGTAGTGCTCGGACGGGGCGTTGAGCAGGCCGCAGACCGTGTCGTAGAGCATGTCGTTCGTGAAGTAGCGGCTCTCATGGCTCCTGAGCGTGGCCGTGCGGCCCGGCAGGGCGGCCTGGTATGACGGCGAGAGGTAGATCCACATCGGGATGCGGACCATGTCGAAGCTGAAGACGTCCGGATTGTGGGAGATCGTCAGGTTCTCGCCGTGGTCGGAGAAGTAGACCATCGCCTGCAGGTTGAGGTTCTTCTTGGCGTAGTCGAAGACCTGCGAGAGGATGTAGTCGGTGTAGAGGATGCTGTTGGCATACGAGGCTTCCGACGTCATCGTCGAACTGCCCTCTTCGCCCTGGAATTTGTTGAAGCCCTCTGGGTAGCGGTTGTTGTAGTAGATGTGGCTGCCCATGATGTGCAGGACGATGAAGTTGTTCTTGTTGGGATCGACCTGCATCAGGTATGGCAGCAGGGTCTCATCGTACTTGTCGGAGAAGTTGTAGGAGTCGTCGGTCCATTCCGCGTGGTCGGCCGTCTTGGCGACGAGCGTGATGGCGCTGTCGTACTGGCCGTAGCGGCCCTGATTGCTGAACCAGTAGGTGTCGTAGCCCGACTTCTTGGCGACGTCGAGGATGGAGGCGGAGTTGAAGAACTCCTTGCCGTTGTACTGGCTCTGCTCCGTCAGGGCGCGCTGCAGGACGGGGACGGTCTGCGACCAGGAGGAGTAGGCATTCTGGAAGAACAGGAAGTCGGGACTATTTTCCTGCTGGCTCTGCCACGGCGTGTCGTCGTAGGCATAGTTCTTGGTGAAGGCCTTCATGTAGTTGCGTGAGGCCGACTCGCCGATGACGACGATGACCGTGCCCGGGGCCTTGGCCGCGAGCGTCTGCGTGCCCTCGACGGAGATGCTCGCGAAGCGCTCCTCGTAGTTGAGGCTGTAGGTCTGCGTCTGCTTGACGTAGGTGTCGACATCGTTCCAGAGGTCGGCAATCGAGGTCTGCGGCACGTACCAGAAGAGCGAGATGAGCGAGCCGATGACGAGCAGTGCGAGCGCGCCCATGCGGCCCGCCGTCGAGTCCTCCTGTTCGAGTCGGCGTGCAAACGTCATGTGGCCGCGCCAGCAGGCGTAGAGGAAGAGGCCGAGTCCCGCGATGATGATGCAGGCGGGGATGACGCCGACGTTCGACTCGATGAAGTCGATGCTCTCGCGCCAGTTCGTCAGGTAGAGCGCCATCAGCGAGGCCGGCGAGAGGCAGTGCCAGACGATGAAGTAGTAGGCGTACTGGATGAAGGGGATGACGATGCCGAAGAGGTTCAGCAGCGCCATCAGGGCTGCGATGATCTTCTCGTGGCCGAGCCGGAACAGCACGCCCTCAAGCGCGGTGAGCAGCAGGAAGAGCGAGGTGCCGACGAGGAAGTCGAAGCAGATCTTCGACATGTACCAGTCTTGATGATACGTCCAGGTGTAGAGCAGCGGGAAAGCGCTGCACCAGGCGAGTCCTGTGAAGAGATTCGGCAGGGTCGCCCATGAGAAGAGGGGGACGTGCGTGCCGTACTGCACGAGCACGAGCGCGAGCATGACGGGCAGGAAGACGGGGATGAAGTACTCCGCGCCCATGTCCTGCCCGATGTCGATGTAGAACGCGATCAGACAGATGTAGTAGATACCGGCTGCCGTCAGCCAGCGGATGAGACGGTATTGTCTCTCGGTAGAAAGTTGCATGCCATTACCTCAGTTCGAAGCTGCCGAACGCAGGGCAGCTGTCCATACATATTGATAAGAAAATCCCGATACATTTTACCTGAAATCATGTCGTTCGTCAATTTCAGAATGGGCCACAGGCGGCGTGCGGGAAGGTGAGATTGAGCCTGAGCGAGTGCTTCCACGTCTGTCCGTGTGAATTTCATGATTGCCAGAGATGCGCATCTCTGATACAATATATACCTGTCATCAAGAAACGGACCACTACATATAGGGGAGGCGCAGAAGCGCTGCACAAGATGAGCCGAAAGCTCGCGGCGCAAGAATCACATGAATCTGAAGACTGTAACGAAACGTTCTGGCCACACCGTGCCATATAATCGCGAAAAGATCTACCACGCCATCGCCGGAGCAAATGCCGACGGCGGCAACACGATGTCCGAGAAGGATGTCGACGAGGTGACGAGCCAGGTCGAATGGGACATCAAGGACCGCGACAACGTCAGCGTCGAGGAGATCCAGGACATCGTCGAGCAGGAGCTCATGAAGTACGACTTCTACGACATCGCGAAGAAGTACATCACCTACCGCCAGAAGCATGCGGAGCGCCGCGCGGCACAGAAGCACCTGATGGAATCGTACCGCGACATCTTCTTCGCGGACTCGGTCGACTCCGACCTCAAGCGCGACAATGCGAATATCAATACGGATGCCTCGATGGGCATCATGCTCAAGCTCGGCGCTGAGGGCGCGAAGCACTTCGTCGACAACTACGTGCTCGACGAGGCGTATGCAGAGGCGGACCGCGAGAACTACATCCACATCCACGACAAGGACTTCTCGCTGATCACGTTCAACTGCTGCCAGATCGACCTTCTGAAGCTCTTCCACGGCGGCTTCTCGACGGGCCACGGCTTCCTGCGCGAGCCGAATTCCATTCGCGCCTACGCATCGCTCGCCTGCATCGCCATCCAGTCGAACCAGAACGACATGTTCGGCGGCCAGAGCATCAATGCCTTTGACTACGCGATGGCAGAGGGCGTGCGCAAGTCCTTCCGCAAGGCCATCTTCGACGAGGCACACAAGGCGCTCATCTACCGCTTCGGCATGGACCTGTTCCGCGACTACGGCGCCTTCAAGAAGGTCTTTGGCGAGCATCTGGCAATGGACCGCTGCCACTTCACGGAGAGCGATGACGACCCGAAGGCGAAAGAGGGCATCGAGGCAGTCGTCGAGGCCCTCGATGCTATCCTCGTGGACGAGTACCACAAGCCGACGACGGACGTCGTCGTCGATGCGAACAACATCTACCACCTGGCCTGCGCCGACGTTGTCGAGGAGACGCATCAGGCGATGGAGGCCCTGATCCACAACTTCAACACGCTGCACAGCCGCGCCGGCGCGCAGGTGCCGTTCTCGTCCATCAACTACGGCATGGACACGTCGCCTGAAGGCCGCCTTGTCATCAGCGAGGTCCTCAACGCCATCTGGGCCGGTCTCGGCTACGGCGAGACGCCGATCTTCCCGATCTCGGTCTTCCAGCTCAAGGCAGGCGTCAACTACAACCCGGGTGACCCGAACTACGACCTCTTCCTCAAGGCCTGCAAGGTCAGTGCAAAACGCCTGTTCCCGAACTTCGTCAACATCGATGCGCCGTACAACCTGCAGTACTACAAGCCGGGCGACTACAACAGCGTCGTCGCGACGATGGGCTGCCGCACGCGCGTCATGAGCAACATCAACGGCCCGGAGGAGTCGGGCAGCCGCGGCAACTTCTCGTTCACGACGATCAACCTGCCGAAGCTCGCACTCGAGGCTAAGGGCGACCTCAAGAAGTTCTGGGAGCTCTACGACCACTACATCGACCTCAGCCATGACTACCTGCTCTCGCGCCTCGCGATCATCGAGCAGAAGCACGTCTACAACTACCCGTTCCTCATGGGGCAGGGCGTCTGGATGGACAGCGAGAAGCTCAAGCCGACGGACTCCATCAAGGAGGTCCTCAAGCACGCCTCGTACTCCATCGGCTTCTGCGGCCTCGCCGAGTGCCTCAAGGCCCTTGTCGGTAAGCATCACGGCGAGAGCGAGGAAGCACAGCAGCTCGGCCTCAAGATCGTCGGCCATCTGCGCGAGCGCACGGATGCCTACACGGAGGCGGAGCACCGTAACTGGTCGACATTCGGCACGCCGGCTGAGTCGACGGCCGGCCAGTTCCAGCGCGCGAACCGCAAGAAGTACGGCATCATCCCGGGCGTGACGGACCGCGAGTACATGACGAACTCCAGCCATGTGCCGGTCTACTACCCAATCAAGGCCATCGACAAGATCCGCATCGAGGCGCCGTATCATGCGCTCGAGAATGCCGGCCACATCGCCTATATCGAGATGGACGGCGACCCGTCGAAGAACGTCAAGGCCTTCGAGGCTGTCGTCCGCGCGATGCATGATGCCAACATGGGTTACTTCTCCATCAACCACCCGGTTGACCGCGACCCCGTCTGCGGCTACACGGGCATCATCGAGAACGAGTGCCCGCACTGCCACCGCAAAGAGGTCTCGCGCGGCCACATCGTCGTGCCGCGCATGAAGGCCAGCTGCTGCGAGTGACTGTAAACTTGTAACGCGGCGCCTCATGATGTAGAATAGAGACAGATTGTATCTCGCTCATGAGGAGGAATTACCATGAAAACCATCCATACGGATCAGGCGCCGGCAGCCGTCGGCCCGTACAGCCAGGCCATCGAAGCGAACGGCGTGCTCTACTGCTCGGGCCAGATTGCCATCAATCCGGCCGAGGGCAAGATCGTCGCCACGACGATCGAGGAGCAGGCAGAGCAGTGCTGCCGCAATGTCGAGGCCGTGCTCAAGGAAGCCGGCACGGACATGAGTCACGTCATCAAGACGACGTGCTTCCTCGCGGAGATCGCGGACTTCAAGGCATTCAACGAAGTCTATGCGAAGCACTTCGTCTCGAAACCGGCGCGCAGCTGCGTGGCCGTCAAAGACCTGCCGGCCGGCGCACTCTGCGAGGTGGAGGTCACGGCTGTCCTCTGAATCCGTGGCAAGATCGCGATAGAAAAAGAGCTCTGACATTGTCAGAGCTCTTTTTTTCGGGATCAACCGAAGAACTGGTAGTAGAGGACGATGAAGAACAGCGCGATTGCAAGGCCGATGCTCGCGGCGCTGGCTCGCTCCACGTAGATGGCCTTAGTCTCGGAGAGCTTGGCATGGCGGCGCACATACGTCAGGACCAGGGAGACCAGCAGCAGGACGTACATCGCACGGTTCATATTGTCGAGATTTCCCCAGCCGATGAAGCAGATGAAGATCGTCAGGCCGATGAGGATCAGGATTGGGTAATCCTTGCCGACCTTCGGCTCTTTTTTCTTGTCGTCGGGTTTATTCTTCTCATAGAGCTTTTTCTGCAGTTTCTTATACTGATTTGCCATGGAGATTCCCTGCCTTTTCGATTTACATATATTCTCTGCATATTATACCGTTTTGTAAACTTTTTTGCAAAAAGAATTGCAGGCGGAGAGGATGATTGTTAAAATATAAGGTGCAGTCTTATTGCTTTTATGGAGAATTGTAAACCTGTAAAGACAGTAGATAATCATCGTACCATCACATATCATGAGATTTTGTTCAAGGGGGGATTGATGTGATAAGAGAACATCGCAGCAGAGAGAAGCTCGAGGGCTATTATCGCAAGTTCGTAGAAGAAGGCGTGCTCGACCCGAATGTCCATCCGTGGGTAGCAGAATCCTGGCTGAAGAGCCGGGAACTCGGCATCGGCACGGAGAAGATGGACGTATCGCGCAAATTGCCGAAGGAGGAGTTCACCGTACTGCAGGCGAAGAACCAGGATGCGATTGACTACCTCAGCGGTCTCAGCGAGGACATCTGGGAGTTCTTCCAGGAGTACAACCTCTCGCTCTTGCTCATCGATTCGGAATGCCGCGTGCTCAAGAGCTACTCGCTGCCGTTCTATCAGATGACGCCGGGCGAGATCGAGGGCGTGCGCGTCGGCGTCGAGGATGTCGGCACGTCGAGTATCAGCGTGGCCTACGCGCATCAGACGCCGTTCTGGATGTTCGGCCCGGAGATGTGGGTCAAGGAGTGCCAGCTCGGCGATGCCTGTTCGGCACCGATAAAGGTCAACGGTGAATTCCACTACATCATCACGCTCGTCTCGATGGAACAGGTGCCGATGCCGCAGGATGCGATCATCGCCCTGCTCCTGACGATGAAGAACGCGCTCGAGGCGCATCTGACGGAATCCGTCCGCATCAAGGCGGAGGAGGCCATCCTCGATGCGACGCCTTTTGCCGTCTATCACGTCATGCCGGGCGGCGAGGTCGCCTATGCTAATAGGCTTGGCCACACGCGCCTCGAGGGCATCGGCGCCAAGAAGCAGGATGACAAGAAGTGCACGTCGAACCTCAACGACGTCATCATGAACTACCAGCATACGCCAATCTACAAGGGCTTCAACGGCGTGCCGTCCTATAACAAAGAAGTCACGTGGATTACGCCGAAGAAGACATATGAGGACATCACGACGGTCGTGCCGCTCGAGCGCGATGCGGACCGTGCCGTCGAGTCCGTCGTCGTCGTCTCGATGCCTATCGAGGACCTCCGGACGCTCGTCGCGCACGCGGCGGGCTACACGGCGAAGTACAGCCTCAACTCGATGGTCGGCGAGGGCACGACGTTCGCGAGTGTCCGCGCGAAGGCCGCCCGCGTGGCGAAGAACAAGCACCACGTGCTGATTCAGGGCGAGGCTGGCACGGGCAAGCAGCGCATGGCGCACGGCATCCATCAGGCGAGCCCGCGCGCGGCTGGCCCACTCATCACGCTGCGCTGCGGCGACGCGACGCCTGAGATCCTCGAGCAGGAGCTCTTCGGCATCGTCATGGGACCGGATGTCAGCCATCAGGGACGTCTCGAGCTCGCTTCGGGCGGCACGCTCTTCCTCGATGAGATCGAGAAGATGCCGCGCTCGATTGCCGTCGCCCTGGCTAAGGCACTCAAGACGGGCAAGACGCACCGCATAGGCGAGACGGTCGAGCGCGACATCGACGTGCGCATCATCGCGGCCTGCGACAGCGACCTCAAGCGCTTGACGGAGCGCGGCCTCTTCGCGCCGGAGCTCTACGAGATCGTCTCGAAGAGGGTCGTGCGCGTACCACCTCTGCGCAGCCGCCGCGAGGACATCCCGAAGCTCGCGGATCACATCATCTCGGAGCTCGCCGAGCAGCATCAGATGAAGCCGAAGCGCATCCTTCCGGAAACGGATGAGTTGCTCAAGCATTACGACTGGCCGGGCAATATCAAGCAGCTGCAGAGTGTGCTCGAATACGCCTTCTTCAATACGGCGAAGGACACGATCGCGCCGGATGACATCAGCCTCATGGGCGACGTCAAGCCGGACAACAAGTGGAAGGAAGACAAGGACGTCTTCGTCAAGGCATGGCAGGCCGCTGGTGGCAATGTCAGCCGCCTGGCGAACCTCCTCAACGTCAGCCGCGTGACGCTCTACCGCTACCTCAAGAAGTACAACCTCGAAAAGAAGTAAGAAAAGAATACGATAAAGGAGACACATCGTGCGTTTAAGAAGAAAACCGTGGGTGGACGAAGCCATCCACGAATTCGACGATTTCGTCGTGAGCCGTGACCAGGAGATCGGCGAGGAGAAGAAGGGCAAGTGGAGCGAGATCTTCGGCCGCCAGGCGCCACTCCACGTGGAGCTCGGCACGGGCAAGGGCGACTTCATCAGCCAGCTTGCCGAGCTCCATCCGGACATCAACTACATCGGCATCGAGATGCAGCAGGACGTGCTCTACTCGGCGGCCAAGAAGATTGCGGAGAGGGAGCTCAAGAATGTGCGCCTGCTCGTCTTCGACATCAATCACATCGAGGACATCTTCGCCGAGGGCGAGGTGGACCGCTTCTACATCAACTTCTGCGACCCGTGGCCGAAGAAGCGCCATGCCAAGCGCCGCCTCACGCACGTCGGCTTCCTCGAGAAGTACCGCCGCCTGCTCAAGAAGCCGGGCGAACTCCACTTCAAGACGGACAACCGCCCGCTCTTCGACTTCTCGCTCGAGCAGTTCGAGGAGGCAGGGCTCCGCGTGCAGGACGTCTCGTACGACCTCCATGCAGAGAACCGGCCGGACAACATCATGACGGAGTACGAGCGCAAGTTCAGCGGTTTCGGCGAGAAGATCAATCGCTGTGAAGTCATTTTCGAATAAGGGATGAAGGGGGCATTTTGATGCTGATCCGGAAGACGCCCTGGCGCAATGAATCGGAGCCAGTCATCGTCATCATGGCTGTCCTGCTGCTGCTGGGGACCATCAACGTATTCAGCTCGAGCTTCGTCCTCGCGACGACGAGCTATAACAATCCGTACTACTTCCTCATCCGCCATGCGGTCTGGCTCGTCCTCGGCATCTTCGTCTGCTTCGTCTGCAGCCGCATCAACTACCATCGCTGGCAGGGTATCACGAAGTGGCTGCTCGTCATCACCGTCCTCGCGCTCATCCTGGTCCTTTTCGCGGGCACTGTGGTCAATGGCGCAAGGCGCTGGCTCTCGTTTGCGGGCTTCAGCGTGCAGCCGGCGGAGTTTGCAAAGCTCACGGGCATCCTGATCGCCTCGCGCTTCCTGACCTTGATGATGAAGCGCGAGAAGAAGATCGACCTGCTCAAGGCGCCGCCGTACTGGATCATCCTCTTCATGGCCGCGCTTGTCGAGCTCGAACCGGATATGGGCACGGCCTGCATCGTCTTCGGCGTGCCGTTCCTCATGGCCTTTCTCGTCGGCATCCCCTGGAAACAGGTCAAGGTGCTGTTCTTCGTCGGCATCACGGCCCTCATTGGCCTGATTGTCTGGCAGCCGTACCGCCTGTTGCGCGTGAAGACGACGTACGATCCATGGAGCGATGCGCAGGGCGTCGGCTATCAGGCCGTGCAGTCGATGTCGACGATCGGATCGGGCGGCCTCTGGGGCATGGGCCTCGGCGAGGGTGTCAGCAAGTACGAGTACCTGCCGGAGGCGCATACGGACTTTGCTTTCGCGATCTTCGCGCAGGAGCATGGCTACCTCGGTGTCCTGCTCGTCATCGCGCTGTTCTTCATGCTGGCCGTCTGCTGCTACTACATCTCTGCGCGCGCGCGCGATATCTACGGCCAGATCCTGACGCTTGGCATCATGCTGCTCGTCGTCGGGCAGGCAGCCGGCAACCTCTTCATGGTCAGCGGCACCTTCCCCGTCGTCGGCATCCCACTGCCGTTCATCAGTTACGGCGGCTCCTCGTTGCTCGTCACGATGGCCTCGATGGGCATCCTCTTGAATATCTGTCATCACGGCTTCCAGGTGCAGCGCGGTGAGGCGCGGCCCGAGGAGCATGATGCTGCGCATCAGGCGCCGCTCCACCTGGTCAAATGAGTCGCGTTTTGACCGGGTCTTGCGCAATGTGGTACAATAGAGGTTGTAGATTATCATGAAAGAGATGTGACAGATGCGTTTGAGAGAGGTGTGTGCGTTTGCGAAATCAGTTTGTTCTAGTGATCCTTATGGCCTCTTTTCTCCTGCTCTTCAGCACGACGGAGGCGATGGCGTCATCCATCCTCGTCCGGCAGGGCTCGCGCGGCCCTGCCGTGCGTCAAGTGCAGTCCCTGCTCATCGAGCAGGGGTGGCTGACCGGTGCAGCAGACGGCATCTGCGGCAACCAGACCGTCGCGGCGATCAAGTCCTTCCAGAAGGCGAACGGGCTCGATGCTGACGGCGTCTGCGGCAATGGCACTTACTCGGTGCTCTCGGGCGGCCGGGAATACGAGCCGTCCTCTGATGAGAGCGAGGGCACGGTCATGTACGTCAATGCGACGGCGTACAGCGCTGATGACCCGGGCAACTCGGCCTACACGGCGCTCGGCACACACGTGCGCCACGGCATCATCGCGGTCGACCCGGACATCATCCCGCTCGGCACGCATGTCTACATCCCCGGCTACGGCGATGCGGTGGCAGAGGATGTCGGCGGAGCCATCCACGGCCACCGCATCGACGTGGCCTTCGACACGAGGGCAGAGGCGCTGGCCTTCGGCCGCCAAGACATCGAGATTTACATACGCGATTAAGATTCAGAGAAGAACGCAGCTTCGGCTGCGTTCTTTTTGTGTACAGAAAGACTGTAAACCATACGTTCCTCGTGTGAACGTTTCAGTCGGAAATTCCATCTCAATGGTACAAACCTTGAACGAACGGTAAAAAAGTCCGCTTTAGAAAAACAAAATTCAAGTTCTTGTTCATTTTCTTTGCACAAAAGTGTTGACTATTGTAACTCTGTAAACTATAATAAGTTCATCGCAATAAGAGAATTGCTAGGGAGAGAAAAGGGAGGAATTCATATGAATTTCGGCAAGAAAGGTTTGAAACTCGCCAGCGTCCTCATGGGCACGATGCTCATGGGCGGCGTGCTCGCCGGCTGTGGCAGCCAGGCTGACAGCAACGAGATCAAGGTCGGCGCGAACTTCGAGATGACCGGCAATGTCGCCAACTACGGCGCGGCAACGCTCGACGGCCTCAAGCTCGCGATCGATGAGATCAACGATGCGGGCGGCGTCGACGGCAAGAAGATCACGCTGGTCACGGCCGACAATAAATCCGAGGCCTCTGAGGCCGTCAATGCGGCGACGAAGCTGATCTCGGACGACAAGGTATCCGTCCTCGTCGGCCCGGCTGTCACGGCGAACGTCATCGCTGAGTCGCAGGTCGCCACGGACAACAAGGTCCCCATCATCGCACCGGATGCCACGAGCCCAGATGTCACGGTAGAGAATGGCAAAGTCAAGCCGTTCGTCTTCCGTAGCTGCTTCATCGACCCGCAGCAGGGCACGGTCATGGCGAAGTTCGCTTCCGAGAATCTCAAGGCTAAGACGGCTGTCATCTATGTCGACAACAGCACGGACTACTCGAAGAGCCTCGGCAAGGTCTTCAAGGAGAAGTTCGAAGCAGCAGGCGGCAAGGTCCTCATGGAAGAAGCCTTCCTCGCTAAAGACCAGGACTTCAAGGCCACGCTGACGAAGCTCAAGACGGCAAACGCCGACGTCATCTTCGTTCCGGCTTACTATGAAGAAGTCGGCAAGATCGTCAAGCAGGCCCGCGAGCTCGGCATCACGTGCCCGATCCTCGGCACGGATGGCTGGGATGATTCCAAGGTAACGGATATCGCCGGTGCCGATGCCCTCAACAACACGTATTTCAGCACGCATTACTCCGACAAGGATGAATCCGTAAAACCGTTCGTCGAAGCATTCAAGAGCAAGTACGGCCATATGCCGAATGTCTTCGCAGCTCTCGGCTATGATGCCGGCAAGATGCTTGCCGATGCCATCAAGCGCGCTGGCAGCGGTGATCCGGAGAAGATCCAGAAGGCCCTCGAGGAGACGAAAGACCTCAAGGTCGGTACTGGCACGATCACGATGGACAAGAACCACAATCCGATCAAGCAGGCCGTCATCCTGCAGAATAAAGACGGCGACCGCGTCATGGTTGCCAAGATCATGCCGGATTCTGAGGACTGATCCAAGAGTCTCGGACAAGAAAGCCTTCACCTCTCTTCGAGGGGAGGGCTTTTCTCTTTGTTAAGAGTTAAGAAAGGAAAGAGAGGAGCTATCTATGGAAATCCTGCATCAGGTCCTGCAGCAGCTCATCAATGGCATATCGCTCGGCAGCATCTACGCGCTGATCGCGCTCGGCTATACGATGATCTACGGCATCATCAAGCTCATCAACTTCGCCCACGGTGATATCTACATGGTGGGCGCCTACATCGGCTTCTTCGCCATCACGCAGGCACATCTCTCAATCGTGCCGTCTCTGCTCATCTCGCTCGTCGTCACAGGCTTTCTGGGCATGCTCGTCGAGCGTCTCGCCTACAAGCCGCTGCGCCATGCGCCGCGCATCTCGGTGCTCATCACGGCCATCGGTGTCTCGTTCTTCCTCGAGTACACGACGATGTACTTCGTCTCGCCGACGCCGCGCACATTCCCGGCGATGTTCGGTGACGTCGCCGTCACGGTCGGCGGTATCGTCATCAACGGTCAGCAGATGCTGATCCTCGGCATCACGGCCGTGCTCATGGTCATCCTGACCTACATCGTCCAGAAGACGAAGACGGGCAAGGCCATGCGCGCTGCCTCCTTCGATACGGAGACGGCGGAGCTCATGGGCATCAACTCGGACCGCATCATCTCCATCACGTTCGGCATCGGCTCGGCACTCGCGGCTGTCGCCGGTGTGCTCGTCGGCATCTACTACAACTCGATTGACCCGCTCATGGGCATCATGCCTGGCCTCAAGGCCTTCGTCGCAGCCGTCCTCGGCGGCATCGGCATCCTGCCGGGTGCTGTGGTCGGCGGCCTGATCCTCGGCGTCGTCGAGGCGCTCGTCTCGGGCTTCATCTCGTCGACGTTCCGCGATGCGGCAGCCTTTGCCATCCTGATCCTCGTGCTGCTCGTGCGCCCGGCCGGCATCTTCGGCAAGAATACGAAAGAAAAGGTTTAAGGAGGGGAGCATATGAAATACTTACGCAAGAATGACTGCATCATGCTCGTCTTCTCGGTCGTCCTGTTCGCAGTCCTGCAGCTCCTGATCACGGAGCGCATCCTGAGCTCGTTCTGGCAGCTCAACCTCCTGATCATCGGCATCAACATCATCCTGGCCGCGAGCCTCAACCTCATCAACGGCTACACGGGCCAGTTCTCGCTCGGCCACGCCGGCTTCATGGCCGTCGGCGCCTACGTCGGCGTCGTCCTGACGGCTAACTTCCACATGCCGTTCGCCGTGGCCTTGATTGCGGGCGGCATCGCCGCCGGCTTCCTCGGCTTCCTCGTCGGCATCCCGACGCTGCGCCTGCGCGGCGACTACCTTGCCATCGCGACGCTCGGCCTCGGCGAGATCATCCGCATCGTCATCATGAACATCCAGTACGTCGGCGGCGCGGCCGGCTTTAAGGGCATCCCGCACCACACGACGTTCGCCTGGGTATTCTTCATCATGCTGTTCACGCTGTTCTTCATCAAGAACTTCGTCAACTCGAATCACGGCCGCGCTTGCTTGGCCATCCGCGAGAATGAGATCGCGGCAGAGTCCATGGGCGTCAACACGACGAAGTACAAGGTCATGGCCTTCACGATCGGCGCTGCCTTTGCCGGCGTCGCAGGCGGCCTGTTCGCGCACTGCTTCTACCTCATCAGTCCGGCGTCCTTCACCTTCATGCAGACGTTCAACTACCTCATCATGGTCGTCATGGGCGGCCTCGGCTCCATCACGGGCTCAATTGCCGGTGCCTTCGTCGTCACCTTCATCTCGGCTGCGCTCGCGAGCTGGCCGGAGTTCCGCATGATCATCTATGCCATCGCGCTGATCCTCCTGATGTTCTATCGCCCGCAGGGCCTGTTCGGCTACATGGAGATCACGAATATGGGCATTTTCCGCCGTATTTTCAAGAAAGGGGAGACGCCTCATGAGTGAGCTCTTGCGCACCGAGAATGTCTCGGAAGTATTCGGCGGCCTTAAGGCCGTCACGGATTTCAACATCCATCTGGACCGCGGCGAGCTCGTCGGCCTCATCGGGCCGAACGGCGCGGGCAAGACGACGGCCTTCAACATGCTGACGGGCGTCTATCAGCCGACGACGGGCAGCATCACCTTCGAGGGCGAGAGCATCGTCGGCCTCAAGCCGTATCAGGTCACGCAGCGCGGCATCGCGCGCACGTTCCAGAACATCCGCCTGTTCTCGGAGCTCACGGTCCTCGAGAACGTCAAGATCGCCTTCCACTACCACGTCAAGTACGGTCTCTTAGAATCGGTCTTCCGCATCGGCCGCTACTTCAAGGAAGAGGAGGCCATCGAGAAGGAGGCACACAGCCTCCTCAAGATCTTCCACCTCGACGATAAGGCCTATGAGGTCGCCAAGAATCTGCCGTACGGCGCACAGCGCCGCCTCGAAATCGCGCGCGCCCTCGCGGCCAAGCCGAAACTCCTGCTGCTCGACGAGCCGGCTGCCGGCATGAACCCGCAGGAGACGAAAGAGCTCATGGACATGATTCGCTGGATCCGCAAGGAGTTTGGCCTGACCATCCTGCTCATCGAGCACGACATGAGCCTCGTCATGGGCATCTGCGAGCGCATCTATGTGCTCGAATACGGCGAGATCATCGCTCAGGGCACGCCGGACGAGATCAAGCAGGACCCGGAGGTCATCCGGGCCTACCTCGGCGGCGAATGAGCAGAGTCAGAAGTACGGAAGAAGTACGGAAAGCAGGGATGTATATGGCAGAACCGATGCTGAAAATCGATAATATAGACGTGTACTACGGCGCCATCCACGCGCTCAAGGGCATCAGCCTCGAGGTCAAGGAGGGCGAGATCGTCACCCTGATCGGCGCCAACGGTGCCGGCAAGTCGACGACGCTGCGCACGATCTCGGGACTCCTGAAGCCGAAGACGGGTAGTATCACCTTCCTCGGCCAGAATATCGAGGGCGTGCGCGCGCATGAGATCGTCAAGAAGGGCATCTCGCAGGTGCCGGAGGGGCGCCGCGTCTTCGCGGAGATGACGGTCATGGAGAACCTCGACCTCGGCGCCTTCGTGCGCAAGGACAAGGCGGGCATACAGCAGGACCTCAAGCATGTCTTTGAGCTCTTCCCGCGCCTCGAGGAGCGCAAGAACCAGTCGGCCGGTACGCTCTCAGGCGGCGAGCAGCAGATGCTCGCCATGGGCCGCGCGCTCATGAGCCGCCCGAAGCTCCTGCTGCTCGATGAGCCTTCGATGGGCCTTGCGCCGCTGCTCATCAAGGAGATCTTCAACATCATCGTCGACATCAATAAGAGCGGCACGACGGTCCTGCTCGTCGAGCAGAACGCCAACATGGCACTCTCCATCGCCAACCGCGCCTATGTCCTCGAGACGGGCCGCATCACGCTCTCTGGAAGCGCAAAAGAGCTCGCGGCCAGCGAGGATGTCCGCAAGGCCTACCTTGGCGGCTGATGTGTTTTCCCGTTGCATTCGCCGTGCGGCAGGAACTCTGGAATCCGTGGCGAATGTATCCTTATCAAGATCAAGAAAATCGCAGAGGGGGATTCTGAATGTTTGTAGCAAATCGCATGGCCAAGAACCCGGTGACCGTCTCGCCGGACACGCCGGTCGATGAAGCGGCTTCGGCCATGAAGAAGGGCCATTTCCGCCGCCTGCCGGTCGTCGAGGACGGCAAGCTCGTCGGCTTCCTTTCGGACAAGGACATCATGCGCGTGGCGCCGTCGCCGGCGACGACGCTCTCGCGCTACGAGGCGCGCTCGCTGCTAGCCAAGCTCAAGATCGGGGACATCATGAACAAAGAGGTCATCTCCGTCAATGAAGATGCGACGATCGAGGAAGCGGCGCTCATCATGTACAACCACAAGATCGGCGGTCTGCCCGTCGTCTCGAGCGTCGGCGCTGTCGTTGGCGTCATCACGGAGACGGATATCTTCAAGACATTCGTTGATGTCATGGGCCTGCAGGAAGGCAAGACGCGCCTGACACTGCTCGTCGACAACAAGGTCGGCGTTGTCTACGACATTGCCGGCATCTTCACGGAATGCGGCCTGTCCATCGACAGCCTCGTGACGTGCCGCCAACCGTATGGTAAGTACGAGATCGTCGTGCGCGGCGACATCCCCGATGTCGATGCCATCAGCGCGAAGATCAAGGCCAAGGGATATGAGATCATCCATACGGCCCGCATCGGCTGAGCCAAGCGCAGCACATAGCAAATACAGAAGCTCAAGGAAGAGCCTTTTCTCCACGGAGTTTGTGGAGGAAGGGCTCTTTTTGTTCCTTGTATACAGATATACATTACATATTTACAGGTGAATTCCATTTTCTAACTTGCCAGTGTATATATACTATGTTATAATTTTATACATAATATAATTCATCCGATATAAATAGTGGGAGGCGTTCAACATGAAGTTTCATTCTTTGACCAAAATGCTGACCGTGGGACTCATAGCGGTTGTGACAGCGGCGCTCTTAGCCGGATGCGGCAGTGAGAGCAGCCAGAAGAAATTCCTCAATATTGCGACGGGCGGTACGGCTGGCACGTACTACCCGATCGGCGGTGCGATGGCGGAGATCCTCAATAAGGAGATCCCGGGCATGAATGCGAGTGCGCAGTCGACTGGTGCGACGGTCGCGAACATCAACATGCTCAAGGATAACTCCGTCGACCTGGCCATCGTGCAGAACGATATCACGTACTACGCCGTCAATGGCACGGAGATGTTCAAGGACAAGAAAGTCGACAACATCCGCGGCATCGCCTCGCTCTATCCGGAGACCTGCCAGTTCGTCACGCTTGATAAGTCGGGCATCAAGAGCATCAATGAGCTCAAGGGCAAGCGCGTCGCCGTCGGTGCAGCCGGCTCCGGCGCTGAGGCGAATGCCCGCCAGATCCTCGAAGCGTACGGCATCACCTACGATGACATCGACGTCCAGTACTTGTCCTTCGCCGAAGGCGCCAGCGCCCTCAAGGACGGCAACGTCGATGCAGCTTTCCTGACGGCCGGCTATCCGACCTCGTCCGTACAGGATATCGCCTCGCAGAACAAGGTCCGCCTGTTGCCGGTCGATACCGACAAGGCCGAGGCCCTGATCGCGAAGTACCCGTTCTACACGAAGACGACGATCCCGGCCGGCACGTACGCTGGCTTCGACGAGGAGGTCCCGACGATCTCCGTCATGGCAATGCTCGTCGCGACGGACAAGGTCGACGATAAGATGGGCTATGACATCGCGAAGGCCATCTTCACGAATCTCGACCGCCTGCAGGCCGCTCATTCCGTCGGCAAGCTCATCACGAAGGACACGGCCCTCGAGGGCATGTCGCTGCCGATGAATGCCGGTGCTGAGAAGTTCTTCAAAGAGTAATAGCAATGTGATCTAGAAAAAGGCCTCTTTCGTCCGCTCATGCGACGTGCTGTGCGCGATGGATGTGCGGTGGAGGAGGCCTTTTTGATATTGTCTGGTGGTCTGTATGCGTCGTTATCCGATCTGTCTCTGGCTGACCCTGCTCGGCTCTGTCTTCGCCGTGCTCTCCGTCCTGCTGACGCCGTGCTTCACTGTGCGGGCGGCGGGGGAGCGCGTGGCGATGGTCGAGGCGAGGGCCGGTCTGCCATTTTCTATCCACTTCATCCACTCGGTGCAGAAGACGCCGGTCCTCGAGAACCTCGAAGTCAATGAGGCGAAGGACGGCTTCACTCTGCTCTCGACGAAGTACCAGTCTTTCGGCGTAGGGCTGCCGTTCCTTGCTGAGGAAGGCGACTTCCGTGAGGAAGGCGATTACTACGTCTTTGACCACATGGACCGACATTTTAAGACCCTCGCCCTGCGCACGGGCGTCGGCACGCAGCTGACGCTGACGGTCGCGGGGCGGGAGTATCGCCTCTATGAACGATATGCGCCCGGCACGCGCATCGATCTCGCCATCGTGCCGTTCTACCGGGCTCTGCTCGGCAGCTGACTCCGATACTTTTCCTTCCCTGAGATGTTCAGGAGCAGGGAAGCAGAAAGGATGTTTTTTATGACTGAAAAGCTGGACCCAAAATCCGCAGAAGACATTTTAAAGAAATACGATAAAGAATCCGATACGATGATGTACAAGGGGGTCATGGCGAAGATCGTCTCCGCCATTGCCATCACGTTCTCCATCTTCCAGCTCTACACGGCGACGTTCGGCGTGCTCGACGCGCAGCTGCAGCGAGCCGTCCACCTCGGCTTCGGCCTGGCGCTCGTGTACCTCCTGTACCCGACGCGCAAGTCGTGGTCGCGCTACAAGGTGCATCCGTTTGACGTGCTGCTCTCGATCCTCGGCGCTGCGGCACCTGCCTACATCGTCTTCGAGTACCAGCACCTCGTGCTGCGCTCGGGCACGGTCTCGGGCGTGGACCTTGCCGTCGGCCTGCTAGGCATCCTGCTCGTCATCGAGGCGACGCGCCGCATCGTCGGCCTGCCGATGGTCTGCGTCGTGCTGGCCTTCCTGATTTACGCATTTGCCGGCCCCTACATGCCGGGCGTCCTCGCGCACCGCGGGCTGACAATCGAGCAGCTCGTTGGCCACCTCTACTTCACGACGGAGGGCATCTTCGGCATCCCGCTCGGCGTCTCGTCGACGTTCATCTTCCTGTTCATCCTGTTCGGCGCCTATCTGGAGTCCACGGGCCTCGGCAAGTTCTTCATCGACCTCGCCAACGCCATCGCGGGCTGGGCCAGCGGCGGTCCGGCGAAGGTTGCCGTGCTGTCGTCGGGCCTCATGGGCACGGTCTCCGGCAGTTCTGTCGCCAATGTCGTCGGTACGGGCTCTCTGACCATCCCGATGATGAAGAAGCTCGGCTACCACAAGGATTTTGCCGGTGCTGTTGAGGCGGCGGCCTCGACGGGCGGCCAGCTCATGCCGCCGGTCATGGGCGCGGCGGCCTTCCTCATGGCGGAGTTCGTCGGCGTTCCCTACATCGACATCGTCAAGGCGGCCATCGTGCCGGCCTTCCTCTACTTCGCCGGCATCTGGCTCGGCGTCCACTTCGAAGCGAAACGCGGCAATCTCAAAGGCATCCCGCGCAGCCAGTTACCGAAGATTGGCACAATCCTCAAGGAGCGCGGCCATCTGGCCCTGCCGCTCATCATCATCGTCTACCTGCTCGTATCCGGCTACACGCCGATGCGCGCGGCGCTCGTCGCCATCGTCCTGTCCATCCTCTGCTCGGCGCTGCGCAAGTCCACGCGCATGAAGCCGATTGAGATTGTCCGCGGCCTCGACCGCGGCGCGCGCAATGTGCTCTCGGTCCTCGTCGCCTGCGCCGCAGCCGGCATCATCATTGGCGTCGTCACGAAGACGGGCGTCGGCCTCAAACTGGCTTCGGGCCTTCTGGACCTCTCGGGCGGCCTGCTGCTGCCGACGATGTTCTTCACGATGATCACGGCCATCGTCCTCGGCATGGGCGTGCCGACGACGGCCAACTACGTCATCACCTCGACGATTGCGGCACCGGCCCTCGTGCAGATGGGCGTCCCCGTTCTCTGCGCGCACATGTTCGTCTTCTACTTCGGCATCATCGCTGATGTCACGCCTCCTGTCGCCCTGGCGGCTTTTGCCGGGTCCGGCATCGCGGGCGGCAACCCCCTGAGGACCGGCATCAATGCGTCGAAGCTGGCCATCGCGGCCTTCATCATCCCGTACATGTTCGTCCTGTCACCCGTGCTCTTGATGCTCGAGGGCACGATGCTCGACCTGTTCATGACGACGCTGACGGCGCTCATCGGCATGGTCGCGCTGTCCTCGGCGCTCATCGGCTATCTGGCGGACAACTGCAGCCTGCTGGAGCGCCTCGTGCTCGTCGCAGGCGGCCTCATGATGATCAAGCCGGGCTTCATGACGGATATCGCAGGCTTCGCCCTGTTTGCCGTCATCCTCATCCTGCAGCTCAAGCGCCGCAAGAGCGCTGCGCAGGCCTTATAAAGCTCTCCTCAATTACTCAATTGCATATACCAAAAAAGCTGACACGTTTGTGTCAGCTTTTTTGGTGAAGAGGGGAATGCCTCAGTGCATGGTCTTGGCGTTCGTTGCATTCTTAGCCTGGCATTCCGGGCAGACGCCGAAGAAGTAGAGCTGGTGATCCGAGAGGGCGTAGCCCGTCTCATCCTTGACCTGCTCATAGACGCTTTCCGTGTTGAGTGCCGGGACATCATCGACGCGGCCGCAGCAGGTGCAACGGATGTGCGGATGATGGCTCGTATCGGCATCGTAGCGAAAGGCTTCCTCACCGACATTGAGTTCCTGGGCGAGGCCGAGGTCGCAGAGGATGGCCAGCGCCTTGTAGACCGTGGCGAGGCTCATCGTCGGGTAGAGCGGCTGCAGCTCCTTGTAGATCGTATCGGCATTGGGATGCGCTTTCGTGTGGGAAAGCATGTTGTAGACGGCAAGGCGCTGCGGTGTTACCTTGAAACCGGCTTCGCGCAGACGACTCGTCAATTCGGTAGAAGTCAGCATATCATCACCTATCTCTTTCTCTTGATATCCACCTGACAGCTTAATCGGGTACAATAATGGATAATAAGTATTTGTAAGATTATTTTACCTGTTGTTTGCTATATTGTCAACTAGTAATCGTTCTTTTCTATGGATAGGTCTTAGAGGAGAAGATGCGCAGGCGAAAAAAATGCTTTACATTTAGGAGAATGTATGATATCATACTTTATGTTCTTCAGCGAACGCGGAGGAACACGGAGAGGTGTCCGAGTGGTCGAAGGTGCTTGACTCGAAATCAAGTGTGGTTAATAGCCACCGTGGGTTCGAATCCCACCCTCTCTGCCATTTGCAAATCAGTCCCTGCAGGCTTGCAGGGACTTTTTTATTGCCCGCATTGCCGTAGCGCATACAAAAAGAGCCAGGCATCTGCAGGGGATGCTTGGCTCTTTTCCTGCCTTATTCTGCTGCCTTGACGACCTCTTTGCCGTCATAGTAACCGCACTCCGGGCAAACGTGATGCGGCATCTTCGGCTCGTGGCACTGCGGGCAGGCAACGAAGCCGGGAGCATTGAGTTTCCAGTTGGCGCGGCGCTGGTCGCGGCGTGCCTTGGAAGTCTTACGCTTTGGTACTGCCATTTGATTTTCACCTCCGAGGTTATGCGTTCCTTCAGTGAAATCCATGCAATGGGTTGATGCTGGATGGATTCATTTCACGTGAATTATGTGATTTGACACATATATCTATGATAGCTGTTTTTGGCGCGGCTGGCAAGTGAAATTTTCTTTTTTCGCGATTTTTTCTCGTGCGGGAGGATTTTTGGAAATATATTTGAAATTTTTGTGGAAATAGAGGTGTTTTCTCTTGCGCCGCGAATTATAATAGAAGTAACAGTCCTGTTTTGGCAAAGCCAGGGCAGCAAAAAGAAACGGGTGTGATGAACATGACAGGAAATAGAGAGGTAATCACGGGCAGTGACTTCAAGCGCATGGTATCGGGCGCTTACAGTGAATTCCTGCTGGAATATGAGGAGATCAATGCGCTGAAGGGCGCGGGCCACATGCCGGGCACGCACATCCTGCGCACGATGGGCGCGGCGGTCATGCCGCTCTCGGATACGAAGGACGACAGCATCGGCGGCTTGGCCCGCCGCATCGCGACGGCGGCAGTCTTCGGTGCGCGCGGCAGCGCGGGCGTCGTGCTCGCGCAGATGTTCCGCGGGCTCGGCAAGGGGCTCTCGGGCAAGTATAACGCGACGTCGTCAGAGTTCGGCAAGGCGTTCCAGTACGGCATCCTCTATGCACAGCGCGCGGTGCCGGAGGAGCCGGAGCAGCCGCTGATCATGGTGGCCAAGGCCGTGGCCAAGGGCGCGTACCATGCCGTGCGCGCGAACCTGCCGATCTCAGAGATCCTGCAGGCGGCCATCGAGGCGGGCAAGCAGGCCCTGGCGCAGATCGGGCAGGAGGATGCTGGTGCGCGCATTATGTTCACCTTCCTGACGGGCTGCCTCAAGGGACTCGACGGTAATTTCGTCTCGCCGACGGTCAGCCTCTCGCTCGGACTCGAGGCCGGCCAGCTCGGCCTGCCGGATCCGCGCCAGGACCTCGTGCGCCCGTATTGCGTGCGCTTCACGGTCTGCAATACGCGTGTGGATGTGCCGGAGTTTGAGCGTCATCTGCGCGAGTACTCGAGCTTTGCGCTCGTCGAGCGCCACGAGAAGGGCATCGAGGTCCACCTGCACACGGACCACGTCGGCAAGGTCGTGGAGCAGGCGGTCGGCTGGGGGCCCATCAAGAACCTCCACATCACGAACATGAGTGAGGGACATGTGCTCAGTGCGCACGGCGCGCTGATGCGCGTCGCCCTGCTGGCCGTTGCCGAGAACAAGGTGCAGGCGCGCGAGATGCAGGAAGCCGGCGTCCACATCATCGTGAGCGGCGGCGAGAGCAGCTGCCCGTCGGTCGGGGAGCTCGTCAATGCGGCGCACAGCGACCTCGCCTCGTCGTACGTCATGCTGTCGTGGAGCCGCGACTTCCGCCTGGCCTTCCGTCAGGCCAAGCGCCTCCTCGGCGACCGCGTCGAGCTCGTCCTCTGCCAGGACAAGATGCAGCAGGCCAAGGCCATCAAGGCATTCGATCCGGAGAAGGACGCTGCTGAGAACAGCCGCATCATGCAGCAGGCGGCCGGCGTTGCCGAAAGCTGATGGCGTGCAAGTACTGGCATACTGACATACACAGAGAAAGCAAAGACCTGAGACACGAAGTCTCAGGTCTTTTTTCATCTGTATGCTGTTAGATGTGCTGCAACAGGAAAAGCTCGAATTCCTCTTCAGGCATTGGCTTGCCATAGAGGTAGCCCTGCCCCTGATCGCAGCCGCAGCTGCGCAGCATGTCCTCCTGCTCGCGCGTCTCGATGCCCTCGCAGATGACGGTCATGCTGAGTGCGTGGCCGAGGTCGATTATGCGCGCGAGGACGGCCTGCATGCGCTTAGTGCCCTGTGAGGCGAGTAGCAGCGAGCGGTCAATCTTCATGACGTCGAGCGGGATGGCGTTGAGCAGCGTGAGGTCGGAGTAGCCGCTGCCGAAATCGTCGAGGGACAGGCGGAAGCCCATCTCGTGCAGTGCACGCATGACGTGGAGCGCGTGCTGGCGGAGTTCCGGCGTGTTGAGGTCGAAGGCCGTCTCCGTGAGCTCGAGCTCGATGTCCCTGGCCTCGTAGTAAGTCTTGAGCCGCTGCATGTAGGTGAGGTAGTTCTTCTCCTGCATGTGCAGGCGCGACTGGTTGACCGAGATCGTCACGACGGGGACGCCCGTCGCGTGGCGCCGCTTCTGAAACTCCATGACGCGGCTCAGCATGTAGAAGTCGAGCTGTGTGATGAAGCCGTTGCTCTCGAAGCGCGGGATGAATTGGGCTGGTGCCAGGAAGCCGAGCTCGCGGCTGCGCCAGCGCACAAGGGCCTCAGCACCGATACATTTCCGCGTCACAAGGTCGTACTTTGGCTGGTACCAAACCTCAAATTCTTTGCGGGCAAGCGCCCTCTGCTGCAGGCTGTCGATGCGGCTCTGGAATTCGGCTTTCTGTTGCAGCTCGGCATTGTAGAAGCAGATGGGATGCGCCTCGTGCAGGGCGAGGTCGGCGTGGTTCATCGCGTCGGCGATGGGAAGGCCTGGCCTCAGCGGGCAGATGCCGACGTGGAAGGTGATGTGCACGACGAGGTGGCCGATGCTGATGTATTCATTCAGGTGCATCAGTTGCGTGAGAGCCTCCTGGACCTGCTCCTGGCTCGCAAAGGCATCCGTGCGCATGAGGAACAGAACCTTGCCCGTGCTGGTGTGTACGGCGGGCAGCTTGGCCCATTCGGTCTGCTGGAGCGTCGCCTCCATGCGGCGCAGCAGTTCGGTGATGACATCCTGACCGTACGTCTCGACGAGGATGTCGCGGCGGCTGATGGCAATCTTGACGATGGCGAGCCGGCTGTCCGTGCTGTGTTCCTTGAGATAGTGGCCAGCCTCATCCCGGAACCAGCTGCGGTTGTGGAGCCCTGTCTGGAGGTCTGTGTCGATGATGCGCTGCATCTCCCTGAGGTGGCTGTTGCGCATCTGGGACTGTCGCCCTACAAGGAGAAGCAGCGTAAAGAACAGGAGCAGCAGGCCCGTGATGAAGTACTGCGGATAGGCGTAGAACAGCGACTGGATGCTCCGGCGCTGGTCGAGCTTCTGCTCGTAGAACGGCGTGTAGTCGAAGATGCCATTGGGACCGATGAAGCGGATCTCCTTGTCGAGGATGGTCAAGAGCTCTGGCTCCATGCGACTCGCGACGCCGATGGCGACATCTTGCGAGAATGTGAGGACACCGCTGGTGACGAGCTCTGGGAAATCACCCTGCCAGATGTTCTGCTGTGCCGTCTCCTGCCGCAGGAAGGCGATGTCGGCATCGCCGCTGCTGACGGCGCGCAGGCATTCCTCAGCCGTCGCATAGTGGCGAATCTGGTCTTTGCCGTAGCGCTGCAGCAGGACGTAGTCGGTCGTCTGCTTGGGCAGGCAGGCGATGCGCGGTTGATTTTTAAAGCCGCCGCGCCGCGTGACCGACGGGGAGTAAGAAGTCAGGTAGACAGCCGAGAGGTCCATATCGTGGGCGGCCGCCCAGCCGACATCCCAGTCGGCATTGAGCAGGATCTGTGCCTCGCCGGTGCCGAGGTCCTTGTAGGCTGACGCGTAATCCTGCTCGATGACGAGGTGCAGCTCGATGCCGAGGTCATGCTCGAGCCGGTCGACGAGCTTCCGCATCGTGCCCTGCAGCTCGCCGTGTTCATCGACGTAGGCAAAGGGCGCCTCGCGCGCGACGACGACTGCCGAGATGACGGGGTGGCGCTTGAGGAAGCGCTGTTCTTTTTCCGTCAGGCGCAGTTCGGAAGCGCCCCTCTGTCCGTAATAGATCTGGTAGAGATGACTGACGAAGTACGGCCGGTTGGCGATGAGCTGATCGGCCGCGAGGTCGAGCTCGCGCATGAGTTCGGGATTGTCCCGCCGCACGGTGAAGTGGAGCTGGTTGACGCGATAGGGCATCAGCTCACCATGGAAGTTGGCCTCATCGCTGGCCCTGCCCATCATCAGGCGCGAGAAGAGCATGGTCTCTGCTCGCTTCGGTGTCTTGATGACGCCGGCCAGGACATCGATATCGCCTGCTTCCAGGCGCTGCTGGCATTCCTCCCAAGTGCCCGGCACGAAGATGACCTCGCGGCCCGCATAACTGCCGAGCGCCTGCATGAAATCCGTCTCCATGCCGTGGAAATTGCCGGATGAATCCTCTGTGATATCCGAGCCGAATTGATGGATTCCCACGCGCAGCAGCGGCCTCGCTTCTGCGCGCGCTGCCGCGAGCAAAAGGCTGAGGTTGCAGGCTATGGAAATGAAAACGATGATGATGGAACGAGCGTATCTTCTCTTCAAGAGATCTCTCCACATTGTCCGGTTATCCTCTCTCAAATGGCACCTGGCTTCACGGTGACCGTTTCATCGCGCTTGACCGTGACCATCTGCACGAGGCAGCTGCGCGGTCCGACATTGAAGAGCTCGAAGGACTCCCAGTTGGGCAGCTTCTGGCGAAGCTGCTGCTTGTCGTCGAGCTCGGTGAGATTCTGCGCCGCATCGCGGCCGTAGCTGTCGAGGATAACGAGGAAATACGTCCCCTCGGGGATACCGTGGAATTCGTATTTGCCAGTCTTCTTGTCGGTCATCGTATGGTAGACCGGCGCATTGGCAGGAATCTTCCCGAAGTGGTACCAATCGTCGATTTCCTTGCTGCTGAGTTCATCGTAGGTGAAGTCCTTGCCAATCAGCCAGACATCGGCTTCTTTGTCGTGGAACTTGTTCTTGGGCGCAGCGAGGTCCCAGCTGATGCCACCAGCCGAGGCGTCGGGCGCCGAAGCAATCTTCATGCCGCGCTCGGACCCGTGCGTGTAGACAGAGCCGGTCACCGTGCCGACTGCCGGTGCGGCAGAGGCTACCGGCAAGGATGCAGCTGCGCTCAGCGCGAGGGCGAGGCCGATGACAAGGCACTGATAGAATTGTCTCATGATGAATCCCCTTCTGTTCAAATCAATATGATGTAATGAATCCTATCCTATTCTACAGCAGGGAACCGTTCCTTGGCAATCCTATCCATCACATCTTTAGCAACCCATCGCGAAGGATTTTGTGCATAGACAGGTGCAGAAATGAAAGAAATCCGCTATAATATGAAATAGGATTTTTACTGAGATTCCTGCGGTAATGGGGAGGGGCTCTCATGCAAAACATAACGAAGTGGTTCAATGTCTTGATCCAATCGTGGAATACGATTTTCTTTGCCTTTCTGGCATTTGGCGGATTCTATCTCTTGATGCAGGGAAGCTTCCTGGCTGGCGCACTGCTCCTGCTCATCGGCTTTGCCGGTGCGTGGTTCTGTCTGCAGCAGGCGCAGAAGTGGAATGATGTCAAAAAAGAGGATATCCCCGATATCAAGCAGAATCTCTGGAAACGAAAAAAGAAATAATTTTTTCTTGAGCAAAAGTGTGTTTTTGGCGTATAATAAAAAAAGAAATTTTCATTTTTTGAGAAAGGGAGATTCGATTATGGCAAGAAAAGCAAATTATGAGGAAAAGATTGCAACTCTGCAGGCAAAGATCACGAAGAAGCAGGAAGAGCTCAAAACGCTGAAGGCTCAGCTGGATGAAGTCAAGACGAAGAAGGCCCAGCAGGATTACAAAGTACTCGTCGAGTACATGGAGCAGAACAACCTGACGGCTGAGGACGTCCTCGGCGCAATCAAGGAGTAAGTCTCGAACTCCGCTCGGCCCACAGGGAACTGTGGGCCTTTTTGGTAGAGGGGAGAATCTTTTATACAATCTTTCTTTCCTATGTGGACGCGGCGCATAGCATGTTCACTCGGGTCTATGCTATAATGAAAGCGAATTGTACACAATTGTACTGAATTAAGAAAAATTATAGTCTATCATATTCTAGTGAGGAACTCTTATGACACAACATTCTCTGCGCCCGCGCGATGTCAGCGGCATCAAGGAAAAGCGCGACCCCGTCTACCAGATCTCGACACTCCAGTCGCTGATCCTCGGCAACTACTACGGCTGCCTCTATATCGAAGACCTGCTGAAGCACGGCGATACGGGCATCGGCACGTTCCACGCTGTCGCGGGCGAGCTCATCGTCATCGACGGCCACTGCTACCGCATCCTCGCGGACGGCTCGGTCATCGAGGCGCAGCCGCTCGATACGACGCCTTTTGCGAGCATAGCGTACCTCGAGGAAGGCCATACCATAAAGTTCGGTGCGATGGCGACGGCAGAGGCCCTGCGCAATGCGCTCGACGACAGCATCGAACTGCTCGGACCGAACAGCATGTACGTCGTGCGCATCGACGGCTACTTCAACCGCGTGGCCGCGCGCACGGAGCTCTACCAGCATGAACCCTACAAGCCGTTTGCCAAGGTACTCGAGACGGATGAGCGCCGCTTCGCCTTCGAGAATGTCGAGGGCTCGCTCGTCTGCTTCTACTTCCCATCGTTCATGGACGGCGTCAACACGCCGGGCTGGCACTTCCACTTCATCAATGCTGCGCGCACGTTCGGCGGGCACGTCTTTGACGTCGACATGGTGCACGGTACGGCGACACTCAATAAGACGGACCGCTTCATCCTCGACCTGCCGAGCAATCAGGCCTTCCAGTACGCAGACCTCGCGAATGCCTCGAAGGATGACATCCACAAGGTCGAGCAGGGCGGTGGTGACTGACAGCGGCATCGAGGCGGCATTGAGATGGAACGACTGGAACGGCTTGCATCAGAGGCCACTCGTATGCTACAATAATATTGTTGCGGTTGTAGCTCAGTTGGATAGAGCGTCCGCCTCCTAAGCGGCAGGTCGTGAGTTCGACTCTCACCAATCGCACCAGAATGAAAAGACATCCCGTCCCGTTCATCCGAATGGGACGGGATTTTCTATTGTAACAATCGTTACAGAAATCCACCCTGCCTTTCTGCTATGATAAGGTCAATGAAACAAGAGAGTCCAATGTGTGTTTGATATAAGGAGAGTTGATCATGGAAAACAAGATGTTTTGCTTTCAGTGTCAGGAAACGGCCGGCTGCAAGGGCTGCACGCAGGTTGGCGTCTGCGGCAAGAAGCCGGAAGTCGCTGCGATGCAGGACCTGCTCATCTATGTGACGAAGGGCCTGTCCGCCGTCACGACGCGCCTGCGCGCTGAGGGCAAGCCGGTCTCGCGCGAGGTCAACCACCTCGTGACGGAGAACCTCTTCATCACGATCACGAATGCGAACTTCGACCGTGAGGCCATCATCAAGGCCATCGAGACGACGCTGAAGGTCAAGGCAGAGTGCCTCGCAAAGCTCGCGAGCCGCGAGAACCTGCCGGAAGCAGCGCTCTACAATGACGGCCGCGATGGCTTCGATGAGAAGGCTAAGAAGGTCGGTGTCCTCGCCACGGAGAACGAGGATGTCCGCAGCCTGCGCGAGCTCACGACGTACGGCCTCAAGGGTCTCGCCGCTTATGTCAAGCACGCTAACGCCCTTAAGCAGGAGAACGAAGCAGTCGATGCATTCATCCAGTCGGCTCTCGCGCGCCTGCTCGACGACAGCCAGACGGCTGAGCAGCTGACGGCGCTCGCGCTCGAGACGGGCAAGTACGGCGTTGACGGCATGGCCCTGCTCGACACGGCCAACACGCAGGCTTATGGCAATCCGGAAATCACGACGGTCGACCTCGGCGTTCGCCAGAACCCGGGCATCCTGATCTCGGGCCACGACCTGCGCGACCTCGAGATGCTGCTCGAGCAGACGGAAGGCACGGGCGTCGATGTCTACACGCACGGCGAGATGCTGCCGGCTCACTACTATCCGAAGTTCAAGCACTACAAGCATTTCGCCGGCAACTACGGCAACGCTTGGTGGAAGCAGAAGGAAGAGTTCGAGGCATTCAACGGCCCGGTCCTCCTGACGACGAACTGCCTCGTCCCGCCGAAGGATTCCTATAAAGACCGCGTCTTTACGACGGGTGCTGTCGGCTTCCCGGGCTGCCCGCACATCGAGGCAAAGGCAGACGGCACGAAGGACTTCAGCGCTGTCATCGAGATGGCCAAGAAGTGCCAGGCTCCGAAGGAGCTCGAGAAGGGCCAGATCGTCGGCGGTTTCGCACACGAGCAGGTCTTCGCTGTGGCCGACAAGGTCGTAGAGGCAGTCAAGAGCGGCGCCATCAAGAAGTTCGTCGTCATGGCTGGCTGCGATGGCCGCATGAAGAGCCGCGAGTACTACGCAGAGTTCGCCAAGGCTCTGCCGAAGGACACGGTCATCCTGACGGCTGGTTGCGCGAAGTACAAGTACATCAAGATGAACCTCGGCGATATCGGCGGCATCCCGCGCGTCCTCGATGCAGGCCAGTGCAACGACTCCTACAGCCTCGCACTCATCGCGCTCAAGCTCAAGGAAGTCTTCGGCCTCGATGACATCAACAAGCTGCCGCTCGTCTTCAACATCGCTTGGTACGAGCAGAAGGCTGTCATCGTTCTCCTCGCCCTGCTGCACCTCGGCGTCAAGAACATCCACCTCGGACCGACGCTGCCGGCATTCCTCTCTCCGAATGTCGCCAAGGTCCTCGTCGAGAACTTCGGCATCGGCGGCATCACGACCGTCGAGGACGACATCAAGACGATGATCGGTTGATTCCATTCACGTATTCTCTCAAATCCATATACACCTGCAAAGAGCTGCCGCACGGCAGCTCTTTTTGCATGTTGCTCTTTCTTGAAAAACTTGGCTATTTTTAATCATCTTGGTGTTGCTTCTGCAACATCAAGATGATTTCTTTGTTGCTATAATACAGATAAATGAAATGATTTATACAATTCAAGAGAATGGGGAGGGGACACGATGGGAATCTATGATCTGGACCTGCAGGAATTGCCTCTCTTTGAAGGGCTCAAGGCCGATGAGGTGGAGCAGTTCATCCAGGCCACGGGAGCCAAGGTCAAGCGCTACGGCAAGGAGGTACGCATCCTCAAGGCGTACGAGACGAACAGCCGGATCGGCATCATCGTCGAGGGAGAGGCACTCGTCCTTGCGGAGGACCGCTTCGGCAATGAGACCATCGGCCACCGCCTGGAGCGCGGCGCACTATTTGGCTCGACGACGGCCATCCTGCCGGGGTATGCGAGTCCGACGGCCATCGAGGCCGTCTCGGATGTCCTCGTGCTCTGGGTGCCCTATACGGCACTTCTCGTGGCCGGTCCGAGACTCGGCCGCATCCACGGCATCGTCATGCGCAACCTGCTCGTGGCCTTTTGCCGCAAGAATGTCCTGATGATGCAGAAGCTCGAGGTGCTCTCGCAGAAGACGCTGCGCGAGCGGCTGATCCTCTACCTGCTGCAGCAGGCGGGCCGCCAGAAGACGGATTGCGTCAAAGTGCCGGGGCGGGTGCAGCTCGCCAAGGAACTCGAGTGCAACAGGAGCGCCCTGACCCGCGAGATCGGCCTGATGAAGGAGAAGGGGCTCTTAGAATGCGGCCCGGACTGGATGCGTCTCGACGAGGCGCGCCTTCGCGAGGAGAGGTGATCGTATGGTCAGCCTGACTTTTTCGGATGTGACGAAGCGCTTTGCCGGCCGCACCGTCATCGAACATCTCTCGGCTGAGCTCGCGGGCGGCACGGTCACGGCGGTGACGGGCGCGAATGGCAGCGGCAAATCGACGCTCCTGAAGATGGCAGCGAAGCTGCTGCTGCCGGATGAGGGAAAGATCGTGGCCAGAGATGGCGGGCAGGAGCTCAGCAAGGCGGCCTACCGCGCGCGCATCGGGCTCGTCACGCCGGAGTTCCACGCCTATCCGAAGCTCACGGCGCGGGAGAATCTCGATTTCTTCCTGGGATTCCGCCGCGCGGCGCCGCTCTCGCCTGTGCAGTACGAGCAGCTGCTCGCGCGCGTGGGCCTCGCCTCCGATCAGGTGGCTGGCAAGTTTGTCGAGCACTTTTCGACGGGCATGCGGAAGCGGCTCCATCTCGCCATCCTGCTGGCCTCGGAGGCCGACATCTGGCTGCTCGATGAGCCCGGGGCCAACCTCGATGATGCCGGGCGCAGCATGGTGCGCCGGGAGGCGCGCAGGGCCGCGGATGCGGGGAAGCTCGTGCTGCTCGCGACGAATGACAGAGAAGAGGAGGCGGTGGCAGATGCATGCATCTCTCTATCGGGCCATTGAGTCAGTCTTCCGCAAGGAAGCCCGCATCTCTCTGCGCTCGCGGTCGTCGTGGCTCGTCGTGCTGATGTTCGCGCTGACGACGCTCTCGTGCGTGAGCCTGCTGATGCAGGGCGATATCCTTGCGCCGCGGCTCGCGGCCTCGATGCTCTGGATCATCCTGTTCTTCTCGCTGCTCGCGGGCGCCGGACGCGGCTTTGCCGATGAGGAGCAGGCGGGGACCTTGATGGCCCTGCAAGTCTACGGCAGTTCGCAGGCCGTGCTCTTCGGCAAGGGGCTCTTCATGGCAGTCCTGCTGTTTGTGCTCTCGCTGCTCATCGTGCCGATGTACCTCGTGCTCATGGACATTGCGGTCGCTTCGTGGCCGGCATTCCTCCTGACCCTGCTCGGCGGGACGTACGGCATGGCGATGGCAGGCACACTGCTCTCGGCCTTGATGTCCGGCGCGAAAGTGCAGAGCGGACTGCTCTCCATCCTGATGCTGCCCGTGCTGCTGCCCATCCTGCTGCCGGCCATCGTGCTGACCGCCTCGTGCTTTGCGGGCGAGGCTGTACATGGCTCGTATCTCGTCGGCATCGCGCTCTACGATGCCATCATGACACTGGCCGCTTCTCTGCTCTTTGATTTCCTCTGGTATGAGGATTGATGCGATAAGCTGAAACGATAAGGAGATGATTTGATGAGGTCCTATGAGAAGGGACTGTGGCTGCTCATCCTGCTGCTCACAGCCGCTGTCGTCTATGCCGTATTCTTCCTTGTGCCGCCGGCCATGGGGCTTGGCAGCCTCGTGCGCATCGCGTTCTTCCACATCCCGGTGGCCTGGGTCGCGGTGCTCGCGTTCCTCGTTAGCGCCTGGTACGCCGTGCGCTACCTGCGTCGGCCGAGCGCCCGCTTCGATGCCTTCAGCGCAGAATCCGCCCGCCTCGGACTCATCTTTGTCGTGCTCGCGACTCTGAGCGGCGCCGTCTTCTCGAAGCTGACCTGGGGCTCCTATTGGAACTGGGACCCGAGGCAGACGACGATCTTCGTGCTGCTGCTCATTTACGCGGCGTACCTGACCCTGCGCTCGGTCATCCCCGATGCGCACAGGCGGGCGCGCGTCGCGGCCATCTACGCGCTGTTCTCGTTCCTGACCGTGCCGTTCCTCGTCTTCATCATCCCGCGGTTCTACTTCTCGCTGCATCCGGCACCTGTCATCAACGGCAGCGGCTCCATCGACATGGACCCCGTCATGCTCAAGACGCTCCTGGCGTCGTTGCTGGACATGACGCTGATCTACATCGCCGTGCTCTACCATCACGTGAACTCTGAAAGAGGTGTGCATCATGAAACGTAAGATCCTGCTCATCGTGCTCCTGCTAGCCTTCGTCGGTTATGCCGGCTGGAGCTTTGCCGATTCGGTCACGCCGTACGTCGGCATCAAGGAGGCGAAGGCGGCGACTTCGTCAAATGTCCAGGTCAAGGGCCTTCTGGCGCAGGATGCACCGGCCCCGCACATGGAGGGCGATGACTTCGTCTTCACCCTGCAGGACGAGGAGACGGGGGAGCAGCTTCCCGTTCACTATCACGGCACGAAGCCGGACCAGTTCGATGAAGCGCATCACATCGTGGCTATCGGCAGGATGCAGGGGGGCGTCTTCTCTTCGGACAAGCTGTTGATCAAGTGCCCGTCGAAGTACGAGCAGCAGAAGTGAGTACAATTCATGGGGGACTCATTATGATTGGAACAATTTCTCTGGCAACATCGCTATTTTTCTCACTGCTGGCTGTGATGGCATACGGCTATGCGATGCAGGTGAAGGCGGAGCAGGAGCGGGCTGAGCGCTGGGGCCGCGTCTCGCTCTTCGGCTCGTGCCTGGCCGCTGTCATCGCCTCGATCTACCTCTGGGTGATGATCCTCGGCGACCACTTCGAGATTGCCTATGTGGCGAGCTATTCCTCGAAGGAACTGCCGCTCATGTACAAGATCTCGGCCTTCTGGGCCGGTCAGCAGGGCTCGCTGCTCTTATGGCTGCTCATTCACGCGCTGGCCTCGCTCTACCTCTGCTGCCGGCAGCACATGAAGGCGGCGGGGCTCCTGGTCTACGCGCTCATCGAGTCGCTGCTCGTCATTCTCGTGCTGGCCAAGAGCCCGTTCGTCGCTTCGGTGACGGCCGTGCAGGACGGCGTCGGCCTCAATCCGCTGTTGCAGGACCCCTGGATGGCGGTGCATCCGCCCGTCATCTTCATCGGCTACGCCCTGCTCGCCGTGCCATTTGCCTACGCGATGGGAGCGCTGCTCAAGGATGAGAATCAGAAGAGCTGGCTGGAGCCGGCGCGCAGGTGGGCGCTGTTTGCCTGGGGATTCCTCGGCGCGGGCGTCTTCATCGGCGGCTACTGGGCCTATAAGGTGCTCGGCTGGGGTGGCTACTGGGGCTGGGACCCCGTCGAGAACTCCTCGCTCGTGCCATGGCTGCTCGCGGGCGCCTTCGTCCACATTCTGCACGTCGCCAAGCGGCGGCCTGCGGCGCTCTCTGTGCTGCACCTCTCGGTCATCTTCACGTTTGCGCTCGTCATCTACGGCACGTTCCTGACGCGCAGCGGCATCCTCGGCGATTTCTCGGTGCATTCCTTCAGCGGCACGAGCATCGGCATGACATTGGCCGTCGTCAATGCGATTGTGCTCATCGGCGGCCTGGCGCTGCTTGCCGTCAAGGCGGGCAATCTGCCGCAGGGGAAACTCTATGAGGCGCATGCGAGCCGCGAGTTCTGCCTGCTCTTGGGCGCGCTCGTGCTCGTGTTTATCTCTGCCATCATCTTCATCGGCATGTCGATGCCGCTCTTTACGCAGCTCATCGGCAAGCCGGCCGCCGTCGACACGGACTTCTATGTGCGCACGACGCTTCCATTGGCCATCGCCATGTGCCTCATCATGGCGGCGGCGGGCTGCCTGCGCTACGGCCGTCAGGCAGAGAAGCTCGGCAGGCTCCTGCCCGCTGCCCTGCTCGCAATCGGCATCGCGCTCGCGTTCGTGGCGGGTGTGCACGCCCCGGGGCTGCTCGTGCTTGCGGCCGTCGCCATCCTGCTGCTCGGTGCGACCTTCGTCGGCTGGCACCGCGGGATGCTGCGCCTCGGCGCCGTGATTGCGCACGGCGGCGTCGCCCTGGCGCTCTTCGCGATGGTGCTCTCGGGCGGTGCCAGCCAGTCGCTCTCGCAGGAGTTCAAGCCTGGCGAGAGTGTGACGATCGGCGGCTATGCGGTCACATATGAGGGCCAGCTCTTCGCCGAAGACGGCACGATGAAGTTCTACCGCTACCTCGTCGACGGCAGTGAGGTGCGGGCGATGACGAAGCTCCACAAGAACGGTGAGGATGCTGCGCGCGAGCCGGCCATCGCCCACACGCTCTTCGGCGACATCTACATCGCGCCGACGCCGCCGAAGGGCGCAGACCGCATGGAACTCATCCTCAAGCGCGGCCGCATGGAGATGGGCGACCTGTTCGCCTACCGCTACGACGATGTCACGATGGAGGGACAACCAGACGGCACGACGCTCGTGACGGCCTCGATTGCTGTGACGGACGGCGAGAAGGTCGAGCACGTGCAGCCGACTATCATCGCGACGCGCGACGGCGGCACCTCTTCGCCAATCCCCGTCTTCGGCGGGCAGAAGCGCATCCGCCTGACGGGCATCTCCGGCAACGATTCGCAGGCGCGCATCGAGCTCCTGCCGTCCGCCGAGGAAGAAGCGCAGGCTGCCGTGACTGCCTCCGTCAGCACAAAGCCTTTCATTTACCTGCTCTGGATCGGAGCAGTTGCCGCATCGGTCGGCTGTTTCGTGGCTATGCGCCGCTGATCCTATCAGAGTGTGTTATGGGAAGCCTCTGGTAAATCGTGAAGCTGTTGTTCCATAAATATTAAATATGGAAAGATTCTGAAAGGTGTTGCGTCAGCAACACCTTTTTTCTTGCTGGATGATATAATGAGAACAAACAAGGCGGAATAAGAGAGGAGGGAGTCCAGAGTGGAGTTCAAGGAATTATTTCAGAAGCATACGCTGGCCTGCCTGGCGGGCGGCTTCGTCATCGGCGTGGCGGTCTGCGGTATCGGCTCAGCGGCAATGGCCTTCTCGGGATCGCCGGCGTTCTGCGGATCGTGCCATGCGATGAAGAGTGAGGCGGCGACCTTCGCGATGTCCTCGCATCGCGAGCTGGAATGCACGGACTGCCACCTGCCGCACGACAATGCCGTGCACTACATGTTTGAGAAGGGCCGCACGGGCATGATTGATACGTATCATGAAGTGCTCCGCGACTATCCGGCGAACATCAAGATATCGGCAGATGGGCGGCAGACGGTCAACGACAACTGCCTGCGCTGCCATCAGACGACGATGGGCAATGTCCACGCCGATGTCGGTGTCAGCATGGATACGGGCGGTGACTGCCTCAAGTGCCACAGCAGTATCGCACATGGTTCGAATCATCTCGAAGGGGGGATAAAAGTTGAGTAAGCTGCAGAAGATATTGACGGGAATCATAGCAGTCTGCGTTGTATTCTTTGGCTTTGTCGTCGTCCGCATCGTTGCGGCGCCGAACGACACGAGTGTCAAGCTCGCTAAGATTCCCCAGGAAAAACAGCTCGGCAAGGAAGCGTATAAAGATGCTTACCCGCTGGAGTACAATTCATTCATGAAGAACAACGACACTTCACCGTCACCGACGGGGTACGGCGGTGCGCAGGAGGGCAACTCCCACCTGACGGAACAGCCGGAGATGGTCGAGAACTTCAAAGGCTACAAGTTCGCCATCCAGTACGATGACGACCGCGGCCACACCTATGCAGGCATCGACTTCAAGAACACGAAGCGCCTGCCGGGCCAGAAGGGCAACTGCATCACCTGCAAGAGCTCCTACATGTACGACGTCTACTACAAGCAGAGCGGCTGGGATTATGCGTCCAAGCCAATCGAGGAAGCCATGGCCCCGATTGAGGACGATCAGTGGTTTGGCTGCTCGACCTGCCATGATCCGGAGACCATGGAGCTCCGCGTCTACCAGCAGGGCTTCATCGACTCGATGGCCCGCCGCGGCATCGATGTCAACAATGCCTCGCACAACGATAAGCGCGCTTACGTCTGCGCACAGTGCCACAACGAGTACTACTTCATGAAGGAAGACGGCCGCGTCAATCATCCGTTCGACAACGGACTCGATGCGGAATCCGAGTACCAGTTCTATCAGTCCGGTCAGGCCGGCGGCTTCACGCAGGACTGGATCCATGCAGACTCCAAGGCTCCGATGCTCAAGGCGCAGCATCCGGACTTCGAGACCTGGGCGACGAGCGTCCACGCTGATGCTGGCGTCACCTGCGTCGACTGCCATATGCCGTACATGAGAGAGAATGGCCAGAAGTACACGTCGCACTGGATGACGAATCCGCTGAAGACGACGGAAGAGTCCTGCCTCAAGTGCCACGATGAGAGTGCAGAGACGCTCAAGGCCCGCGTCCAGACGATTGGCGACAACACCTTCAAGCTCCAGCGCATCGCTGGCCAGACCGTCGCACAGGCCCACAAGACCATCAAGGCCGCCATGGATGCCGGTGCAACCGATGAGCAGCTCGCAGAGCCGCGCCAGCTCGTTCGCGAAGCGCAGTGGTACTGGGATTGGGTCGCCGCTGAGAATGGCATGGGCTTCCATAATCCGGACAAGATCATGCGCACGCTTGGTCTCTCCATCGATAAAGCACATCAGTGCATCGAGAAGACGAATGCTGTCGTGAAAGGCAGCCTCTGATCCTTGATAGCACTTTTACCACATCATGAGAAAGCCAGCTTGATGAAAAACATCGAGCTGGCTTTCTTGTTGCGCCATCTTATGATACAATAAGGTTCAAATATAGAATGTAAGTACGAATATGAGTGTGTTAGAGATGATAGCAAGATGATAGTGAATGGATAAGATCAAATTTGCGGCGATGCCGACCGAACATGAGAACCGGCTTTATCTGACAACGATCGGAGAGGCGGAAATGATGCCGGGCCAGGTCTGCGGCCCCCGGGTGCGCTCGTACTGCCTGCTGCATTACATCACGAAAGGCAAATGTAAGTTCCATGTCAATGGCATGACGTACCATCTGCAGGCAGGGCAGGGCTTCTTCATCGCGCCCGATTTCGAGACGCGGTATGAGACCGACGGCGACGAGCCCTGGGGTTACATCTGGGTCGGTGCGGCCGGCGAGGAGATGAAGCACCTCATGCATGTGCTGGGCCTGAGTCAGGCGAATCCAATCTTCTCCTGCCATCAGGGAGACCGCCTCGTTCACTGCGTCCGCGACATGCTGCAGCATCGCCAGCTGACGTTGACGGACCATTACTTCCGCATGAGTACGCTCTACCGCTTCATCGCCATCCTCAGCGAGGAGCGGCAGGTCAACCAGCCACTGGCGAGTGTCAACTCCTACATCGCGAATGTCATGACCTACGTGCGCCACCACCTTCACGAGCACATGAGCACGGCCGACATCGCCGCGACGATGAACCTCAACCGCAGCTACCTCAGCAGTCTGTTCCGCAGCCAGACGGGCATGACGCTGCGCAGCTATATCCAGCTCTGTCGCATGACGCGCGCCAAGTACCTGCTCGAGAGCACACATCTCTCGATCGCGAGCATCGCCGAGTCCTGCGGCTACGAGAAGAGCGACTCGCTCAACCGCACCTTCCGCAAGACGTATGGCATCGGACCGGCGGACTACCGCAAATCGTTCCTCGCGGACCAGGCGCAGTCGAGCCGCAAGCCGCATGAGTCGTGAGACAGGAGCGCAAAAAGTGCAAAAAAAAGAGAGCCTGCACATCGCATGCGGACTCGAATGAGGGAAAAATAGACTCGAATGAGGGAAAAATATAAGGGGAGATGGATGAGGGGGGAGCTGCTCTTGCAACTCATTCAATCCATCTATTCCCTATGATATAGTGTTTCGAATGAAAGGGCAATCCAATCTTGTTGGGAGAATCACTCCGTTTGTTGGGTTGCTCTTTCTTTTTCGGCCGATTCGGGGCGCAGGTAAATGCCGCTCTTGCCGCCGGTCTTCTTATCGAGGTGGATGAACTCGATTTCCATGCCCTTGTCGAGTGCCTTGCACATGTCGTAGATGGTCAAGAGAGCGACGCTGACGGAATGGAGCGCTTCCATCTCGACGCCCGTCTGCCCCGTGACCTTGACGGTCGCGCGCGCCTCGACGGCACATTCTTCGGGCAGCATCGTGAAGTCGACGCTGCACTTGGCAATCGGCAGGGGGTGGCAGAGCGGGATGACCGCGCTCGTGTTCTTGGCCGCCATGATGCCGGCGATGCGGGCTGTGCCGAGCACATCGCCCTTCTTGGCCGTGCCCTGCTCGATGGCCTCGTAGACTGCGCGGTTCACGCGGATGCGCCCTGAGGCGATGGCCGTGCGGCTCGTCTCTTTCTTCTCACTGACATCGACCATGATGGCCTGGCCGCTCTTGTCGAAATGTGTGAGTCCATTCTCGTATGCCATAGGATCAAATCACCTTTCTTCTCTTTTTTCTTTTTCTTGCATTGTACCACAAAAACAGGGATGTGAATGTGAAAAATCAGGCCGCCCATGGAAGGCGGCCTGATCTCTATTGGGGGGGGTAAGTGCATCAGCACTTGATGCCGGAGCCTTTTCTCGCGTAGAAGAACCACGTGATGATGATTGTCAGCACCGTGAAGGCGATGAGGATGTAGAAGGCTGGAGCGACGTTCTGGAAGTTGGCGTAGGACCAGCCGAAGATCTTCGGGATCAGGAACGCGCCGTAGGCGGCAATCGCTGCCGTGAAGCCCGTGACGAGCGAAGCGTGGAACGGGTTGTCGAAGATGTAGGGGATCATGCGGAACGAAGCGCCGTTGATGAAGCCCGTCGTCAGGAAGAGCAGCAGGAACGAGCCGAAGAACAGGGCGAAGGCATGCGTCTGGATGCCGAAGAGCACGACGATGCTCGCGGCGAGCATGATGAAGAGCGAGACGAGCGTGACCTTCGAGCCGCTGTCGAGGCGGTCAGCGAGCCAGCCGCCGACCGGGCGGATGCCGGCGCCGATGAACGGTCCGAGGAACGCGGCCATCGAGAAGGAGACCTCTGGGAATTCCTTTGAGACGAGCAGGCCGAGTGCAGCGGAGAAGCCGATGAAAGAGCCGAAGCCGCAGGTGTAGATCCAGCACATGAGCCAGGTATGCTTGTTGCCGAAAATAGAGAGCATGCTCTTCGGGCTCTGCTTCGGCAGCGGCAGGTTATCCATGAACATCCAGATGAGCACGAGCGTCAGGGCCGTCGGCACGGTCCAGAAGTAGCAGACGTTCTGCACGTACATCATGCCATTCGGCGTCTCGACGCCCGGGCCGAAGAACGAGGAGAGGTTCCAGCCGAGCAGAAGCGGTGCCGTCAGGTAGATCAGCGAGACGCCGAGGTTGCCGACACCGGCGTTGATGCCGAGCGCGAGGCCTTTGTGCGCCTTCGGGAAGAAGAAGCCGATGTTGGCCATCGAAGCGGAGAAGTTGGCGCCGGCGATGCCGATGAAGGAGTCGAGCAGCACGAACGTGTCGTACGACGTCGTCGGGTCCTGCAGCGCGCGGCCGAGGCCGAAGAGCGGCAGGAGCAGCAGGGCCGTCGTGATGAAGGCCGAGTTGCGGCCGCCAATCAGGCCCGGCAGGTACGTGTAGAAGAGGCGGCCCGTCGCGCCGACGAGGCCCGGCAGCGCTGCAAGCGTGAAGAGCTGTTCATCGGTGAAGTGGAAGCCCACCATGTTGAGCTTCGCCGCAATCGTTGCCCAGAGCGTCCAGACGACGAAGGACAGCACGAGTGCCCATGTCGAGGTGTAGAGGTTCTGCTTTGCGATCTTCTCGCCGAACTTTTTCCAGAAGACGGGGTCCTCCGGCGTCCAGTTCGCCAGGATCTCTTTGCGCGTGGGGTTCGGCCCCAGCTTTTTTGTCACAGTTGATTCTGCCATACGTTAGACTCTCCTTTGAATTGATATGAATCCTTGTTAAGCAATAAGGAACGATAAACTCTTTGTCACATTATAGAGGAGATACGTCAAATAATCTGTAAAAAAAATCACGCTCTATGTAACAAATATCACGGCGGATCGAAAAACTTTCCCGTATGCTGAACAGGAATACATCAATGTGACCGCGAATCTAATTAAAATAAAGAATATCCGGGAATAGAAAAGGGGATTGGGATCATGGAAGAACGGAAGCTGAAGCAGCAGGACCAGATGGAGTCGCTCGTGCGCCACTTTTATGAGATACCGGGCAAGGTCGTCATGCTCCATGACGGCGAGTATCTCTTCCACGAGGGTGATACGGCTCGCTATTTCTACATCGTGCGCTCAGGGCAGATCTTCATCACGAAGTACGCGATGTCAGGGCGCGTGCTCTCGCTGCGCCTCGCTTCGCGCGGCAGCCTCATCGGTGAGCTGCCGCTCTACGAGAAGGATCCAGTCTACATCTTCAATGCGGTGGCGCAGAGCGCCGCAGAGGTCTACGCGATCGAGTTCCCCGTCCTGCAGAGTTACCTCGAGAAGAAGCCGTCACTTGCCATCAACCTGCTCAAGATCATGGGCGCGCACATGCGCAAGCAGCATTCGAAATTCCGCGACCTCCTGCTCTACGGCAAGAAGGGCGCGCTCTACTCGACGCTTATCCGCCTGGCCAACAGCTACGGCAAGGAGACAGACGGCGGCATCCTGATTTCCGTGCCGCTGACGAACCAGGAATTAGCTAACTACTCGGCGACGGCGCGCGAGAGCCTCAACCGCATGCTCAGCGAGCTGCGCAAGAACGGCATCATCGAATACCGCGGGCACCTGATCTTCATCAAGGACATCGACTACCTCAAGGAGGCCATCCAGTGTGAGAACTGCGGTCGTGAGATCTGCAACATCGAATGATATAAAATGATAAAGAATAAGACTGCTGAGGCGCGAAAAATCGCTTCGGCAGAATTTTTTTATCTAGATTGAACCGGGCGTGATGTTTGTCACATGAGTGAGAGAATAAATCGGATAGAATGAGATACAATAGGAGGGTGATGACGTGAGCAATATCTTTACAAAATGGAAGCATCTCATCCCGGTCGAGAAATCGGCATCGGGACATCAGCAGCTCTTTGAAGGCGGCCGCGAGTGGGAAGACACCTATCGTGACCGCTGGTCTTTTGATAAGTGCGTGCATTCGACGCATGGCGTCAACTGCACGGGTTCGTGCTGCTGGAACATCTATGTCAAGAACGGGCTCGTGGCCTGGGAGAACCAGGAGCACAATTATCCGGAGACGAGCCCGGACATGCCGGACTTCGAGCCGCGCGGCTGCCCGCGTGGAGCGACGTTCTCGTGGTATCTCTACAGCCCGCACCGCGTCAAGTATCCGTATCTGCGCGGTGAGCTCGCCGCGCTCTGGCGCGAGGCGCGCAAGGAGCACAAGACGGCCCTTGAGGCATGGCAGAGCATTGCCAATGACCCTGCTAAGACGAAGCGCTACAAAGAGGCGCGCGGCAAGGGCGGCTTCGTGCGCTCGAACTGGGACGAGGTATCGGAGCTCGTCGCCTCGTCTCTCTTGCACACGGCGATGAAGTACGGACCGGACCGCAACTTCGCCTTTGCTGTCATCCCGGCAAAGTCCATGCTGTCGTACGCTGCCGGCGCACGTTTCATGCAGCTCATGGGCGGCGCGTCGCTCTCGTTCTACGACTGGTACGCTGACCTGCCGCCTGCGAGCCCGCAGGTCTGGGGCGACCAGACGGACGTGCCGGAGTCTTCGGACTGGTTCAACGCGGGCTACATCATGACCTGGGGCTCGAACATCCCGCTGACGCGCACGCCGGATTCCCACTTCCTCATTGAGGCACGCTACAAGGGCACGAAGGTCGTCTCGATCGCACCGGACTACGCCGAGTCGACGGCTGTGGCCGACACGTGGATCTCGCTCAAGGTCGGCAGCGACGCCGCCTTTGCCATGGCGATGGGCCATGTCATCCTCAATGAGTATTACTGGGGCGAGCCGGCGGAGTTCTTCACGGATTACACGCGCCATTACACGGACTTCCCGTTCCTCGTCCAGCTCGACAAGCGCGCCGATGGCAGCTACGAGTCGGGCAGCTTCCTCAATGGCAAGGACATGGGCCGCGAGGACAAGCACGCGGAGTTCAAGTACTACGTCATCGATGAGCTCACGGGCAAGCTCGTCGTGCCGAATGGCACGATGGGTGACCGCTGGGACAACGAGAAGAAGTGGAACCTGCACGAAGAGGACCGCGACACGGGCAGAAAGATCCTGCCGCAGCTCTCGGTACTCGGCCAGTTCGACGAGGTCGTCGAGGTCGAGTTCCCGTATTTCGGCAACGAGCGCAGTGAGCGCGTCATGCGCCGCATGGTCCCGGCCAAACGCGTCAAGACGAAGGATAGCGAAGTCCTCGTCGCGACGGTCTACGACCTGACGCTTGCCAACTACGCGGTCGACCGTGGCCTCGGCGGTGAGTGCGCTTCCTCGTACGACGAGGATGTGCCGTATACGCCGAAATGGCAGGAGAAGTACACGGGCGTGCCGGCTGAGACCTGCATCCACACGGCCCGCGAATTCGCCGACAATGCCATCAAGACGAAGGGCAAGACGATGGTCATCATGGGCGGCGGCATCAACCACTGGTATCACGCCGACATCGTCTACCGCACGATCCTCAACCTCCTGCTCTTCACGGGCTCGGAGGGCCGCAACGGCGGCGGCTGGGCGCACTACGTCGGCCAGGAGAAGCTGCGTCCGGCAGAGGGCTGGGCGCGCATCATGACAGCCACGGACTGGCAGGCACCGCCGCGCCTGCAGAACTCGACGTCCTTCTACTACTTCGCGACAGACCAGTGGCGTAGCGACGAGATCGACATGCAGGATCTCGTCTCGCCGATGGCAAGCCCGCGCTACCGCCATGCGGCCGACTACAATGTCATGGCTGCACGCCTCGGCTGGCTGCCGTCCTACCCGACGTTCAACAAGGGCGGGCAGCAGCTCACGGATGAGGCCAAGGCAAAGGGCGAAGACCTCAAGAAGTACGTCGTGAACTCGCTCAAGGACAAGAGCCTGCAGTTTGCCGTAGAGGACCCGGATGCACCGGAGAACTTCCCGCGCAACCTCTTCGTCTGGACGGCAAACCTGCTCGGTTCCTCGGCGAAGGGCAACGATTTCTTCAACAAATACCTGCTCGGCACGGAACACACGGTCTTTGCCGAGGAAGAGGGCCCGACGCGCCCGACGGAGATCAAGTGGCGTGACCAGGAAGAGCTCCACAAGCCGGGCGGCGCCGCTGAAGGCAAGCTCGACCTGCTCATCGACATCGACTTCCGCATGGCGGGCACGGCGCTCTACTCCGACGTCGTGCTGCCGACGGCTACGTGGTACGAGAAGGATGACATCTCCTCGACGGACATGCATCCGTTCGTCCACCCGTTCCAGGCCGCAGTCGACCCGCTCTGGGAGGCCAAGAGCGACTGGGATGTCTTCCGCACGCTCGCGGCAGCCGTCTCGAAGGTCGCGAAAGAAGCCGACCTCAAGCCGTATGAAGATCTTGTCGCCGTGCCAATCGGCCACGACAGCGAAGGCGAGACGGCACAGCCAGAAGGCCGCATCTGCGACTGGAGCAAGGGCGAGTGCGAGCCCATCCCGGGCAAGACGATGCCGGGCCTCGTGCCGGTCAAGCGCGACTACACGAAGACGTACGAGAAGTGGATTGCGCTCGGACCGAATGTCTCGAAGAAGATGGGCTCGCTTGCGATGACCTGGGATTCCTCGGACGAGTACGAGGAGATCCGCCAGCGCAACGGCGTCATCGAGAACAAGGACTTTGTCTCGTACGGCATGCCGTCCATCTACGATGCGCGCCAGGCTGTTGAGGCCGTCATGGGCCTCTCGACGACGACGAACGGCAAAGTGGCCGTCAAGGCCTTCAAGAGCCTCAACGAGAAGACGGGCCTCAAGAACCTTGAGCACCTGGCCAAGGACCGCGAAAGCGAGCGCTTCACGTTCGACGAGATTGCGGCACAGCCGAAGGAGACCATCACGTCGCCGACGTTCACGGGCAGCAACCAGGGCCGCCGCTACACGCCGTTCACGACGAACATCGAGGAACTCGTGCCGTTCCGCACGGTGACGGGACGTCAGTCCTTCTACCTCGACCATGAGATGATCCGCGAGTACGGCGAGGCAATGGCGACCTTCAAGCCGATCCTCGACTACCGCCCGATCAAGAACCTCTTGGGCGGCGCGAAGGAGATCACGCTCAAGTACCTGACGCCGCACAACAAGTGGTCCATCCATTCGATGTACTTCGATAGCCAGCAGATGCTGACGCTGTTCCGCGGCGGCCAGACGGTCTGGATGAGCGAGAAGGACGCCCGCGAGATTGGCGTGCGCGACAACGACTGGATCGAGCTCTACAACCACAACGGCGTCGTGACGTCCCGCGTGGCTGTCTCGCCGCGCATTCCGCAGGGCACGGTCTTCATGCACCATGCCCAGGACCGCCACATCAACGTGCCGGCCTCGAAGATCACGGGCACGCGCAGCGGCACGCACAACACGCCGACGCGCATCCACATGAAGCCGACGCATATGATCGGTGGCTATGGCCAGCTCAGCTATGGCTTCAACTACTATGGACCGACGGGCAACCAGCGCGATATGTATGTTGTCGCGCGCAAGATGCAGGGGGAGGTTGACTGGCTTGAAGATTAAAGCACAGATTTCCATGGTCATGAATCTTGACAAGTGCATTGGCTGCCACACGTGCTCCATCACTTGCAAGAATGTCTGGACCAACCGCGAAGGCGCGGAATACATGTATTTCAACAATGTCGAGACGAAGCCGGGCATCGGCTATCCGAAGAACTGGGAAGACCAGGAGAAGTGGAAGGGCGGCTGGAAGCTCGGCAAGGATGGCAAGCTCTCGCTGCGCACGGGCTCCAAGCCGGAGCGCCTGCTGAAGCTCTTCTACCATCCGGACCAGCCGGAGATGGACGACTACTACGAGCCGTGGACGTACGACTACGAGACGCTCATCCACTCCAAGCGCCGCAACCATCAGCCGATTGCCCGCCCGCGCTCGCTCGTCACGGGTGAACGCATGGAGATCAAGTGGGGCCCGAACTGGGAGGATGACCTCGCCAACGGCGAGTCGGCCCGCCAGGACATCAACCTCAAGAAGATGGCAGCGGACATCACGCTCGAATTCCATGACCTGTTCATGAAGTACCTGCCGCGCATCTGCAACCACTGCCTGAATCCGGCCTGCGTCGCAGCCTGCCCGTCGGGTGCCATCTACAAGCGTGAGGAGGACGGCGTCGTACTCGTCTCGCAGGATGGCTGCCGTGGCTGGCGCCACTGCGTGCCGGCCTGCCCCTACAAGAAAGTCTTCTTCAACTGGAAGACGAATAAGGCCGAGAAGTGCATCTTCTGCTTCCCGCGCCTCGAGAACGGCCTGCCGACGATCTGCGCCGACACGTGCGTCGGCCGCCTGCGCTACATGGGCGTGCTGCTCTACGACATGGACAAGGTCGTACCGGCTGCCTCGACGCGCGACAAGGGGGAGATCTACCATCAGGTGCTCGACGTCATCGCCGACCCCAATGATCCCGAGGTCATCGAGGCCGCGCGCAAGGAGGGCATCTCCGAGAACTGGATCAAGGCGGCTCAGGACTCCCCGGTCTACAAGATCGTCAAGGACTGGCAGCTTGCGCTGCCGCTCCATCCGGAGTTCCGCACGCTGCCGATGGTCTGGTACGTGCCGCCTCTCTCGCCAATCACGCGCCGCGCAGAGGCCAACTGCTATCTGCCGGATGTCGACGAGATGCGCATCCCCATCGCGTACCTCGCGGAGATCCTCGCAGCCGGCAACACGGCCGTCATGACGCGCACGCTGCAGCGCCTCCTGGACATGCGCGCCGTCATGCGCGCCAAGACGACGGGCGACGATGTGCCTTCGCACCTCGAGTTTGCGCCGGAGGTCTACGAGAAGATGTTCCGTCTGCTCGGCATCGCCAAGTACAAGGATCGCTTCAACATCCCGGCCGGCATCCAGGGCAAGACCAATGCCGAGATGCACACGGCACAGGGCGGCGGCCTCTTCACCTGCCCGGGCGGGGGGTGCTGATATGGCTGATGTAGCTGAAATGAAGGACTACCAGAAGGTCCTGCTGCTGACGTCACATCTCTTCGAGTATCCCGACGCTGCCTGGTGGAAGGACCTGCCGGATTGCCGTCAGGCTGTGCGGGAGATCGAGGCCAAGCAGCCCGACGCCGTCTTCGGCGATTTCCTCGACTTCGTTGAAGAGACGGGGGCGAAGGAGTACGAGGATCTCTACGTGCGGTCCTTCGACTTCTCGCAGAACACGAATCTCTATCTGACGACGCAGGAGCGCACGGACTTCGGCAAGCAGTCGGAGGAGATGCACCACTACAAGGAGCTCTTCCTCGCGAATGGCCTCGATGTGCCGAACCAGCTGCCGGATTACCTGCCGGCCCTCTTGGAGCTCGCAGCATCGCTGCCGCCTGAGCGGGCGGGCAAGGTGCTCGGCGCCATCCGGCCGCGCATCGAGCTCTTGCGCAAGCGCTTCATCGATGCAAAGCTGCCGCACGCGTTCTTGCTCGACATCGTCTTGACAGAAACGGCAGGATTGGAGGTTAAGCCATGAATACATTTTTCTACGGCGTCCTGCCGTACATTGCCCTGACCATCTTCATCGGCGGCACGATCGTCCGCTACACCTTCTTCGAGAGGGGCTGGACGACGAAGTCCAGCGAGTTCCTCGCGAAGAAGAGCCTCAAGTGGGCCAACCCGATTTTCCACCTCGGCCTCTTGATGGCCTTCGGCGGCCACGTCATCGGCATCCTCGTGCCGAAGTTCGTCACGGAGGCGGCGGGAACGGATGAAGCGACGTATCACATGATCTCGCTCGCGGGCGGCCTGCCGGCTGCCGTCCTGTTCCTCGGCGGCTTCCTCTGGCTCATGAAGCGCCGCTTCTTCGGCAGCGCGCGCATGAAGGCCAACACGAGCTCGATGGACAAGCTGCTCTACCTCGTGCTGCTCCTGACCATCCTCTCGGGCACGGCTGGCACGCTCTCGAACATCACGGCCGGCTTCGACTACCGCGAGAGCATCTCGCCGTGGTTCCGCTCCGTGCTCATGCTCTCGCCGGACGTCAGTCTCATGAAGGATGTTCCCGCCATCTTCCAGTTCCACATGTTCATGTGGATGATGACGGCCATCCTCTTCCCGTTCACGCGACTCGTGCACTGCCTGAGCCTGCCGTTCGAGTACCTCATGCGCAGCGATATCGTATACCGCCGCAAGTAATCCATTGACAAGACAATGTAAAAGCGAAGTCCGCCCGGGCTTCGCTTTTTGCTTTTTTTTGTAAACCTGTGCAGCGGCCCTGGATAATGGTATAATGGAACCATCTTTTTGTTGGGAGATGAAACATATGGAAAATACAGAGATGAAGCGGGGCCTCAAGAACCGCCACCTGCAGATGATCGCGCTTGGCGGCGCGATCGGCACGGGACTGTTCTACGGCTCGGCTTCGACAATCGCGCTCGCAGGACCGGCGGTGATGCTCTCGTACCTGATCGGCGGCATCGTGATCTTCCTGATCATGCGCATGCTCGGCGAGATGGCCGTCGATGAGCCGGTGTCGGGTTCGTTCAGCCACTACGCGACGAAGTACTGGGGGCGCTTCCCGGGATTCCTCTCGGGCTGGAATTATTGGTTCAATTACGTGCTTGTCTCGATGGCGGAGCTTACGGCTGTCGGCATCTACATGAACTTCTGGTTCCCTGACCTGCCGCAGTGGATCTCGTCGCTCGTCTGCCTCGTGGCCATCACGGCGCTCAACCTCGTCAACGTCAAGGCGTACGGCGAGGCGGAGTTCTGGATGGCGCTCATTAAGATCGCGGCCATCGTCAGCATGATTCTCTTGGGCCTCGGCCTGATCTTCACGAACGGCCAGCCGTTCCCCGAGAACTTCAGCAACATCTGGGAGAACGGCGGCTTCCTGCCGAACGGCCTCTGGGGACTTGCGCTCTCGATTGCCGTTGTCATGTTCTCGTTCGGCGGCATCGAGCTCATCGGCATCACGGCCGGCGAGGCGGAGGACCCGGACCGCACGATTCCGCGGGCCATCAACCAGGTCATCTGGCGCATCCTGATCTTCTACGTCGGCACGATGGTCGTGCTCATGGCACTTTGGCCGTGGAACAAGGTCGGTATGGAGGCGAGCCCGTTCGTCCAGATCTTCAACAACGTCGGCATTCCGGCCGCCGCGCACATCCTGAATTTCGTCGTGCTGACCGCGGCCATCTCGGTCTACAACTCGGCCATTTACAGCAACAGCCGCATGCTCTACGGTCTGGCCGGCACGGGTGAGGCACCGGCGTTCTTCCGCAAGCTCTCGCCGCATGGCGTGCCCGTGCGCGGCATCCTCGTCTCGTCGGGCATCACGCTGATCGTTGTCGCACTCAACTACTTCCTGCAGGGCCATGTCTTCATGTACCTCATGATGATCGCGACGTGCGCCGCCGTCATCAGCTGGGTCGTCATCTGCGTCACCCATCTGAAGTTCCGCGCTTACTGCCGCATGCACAACAAAGAGACGAAGTTTAAGTCCATCCTCTATCCATGGACCAACTATCTCTCGCTGCTATTCCTCGCGGGCGTCATCTTCTTCATGGCGCAGATCCCCGACATGCAGCTTGCCGTGCTGTTCCTGCCCATCTGGCTGCTCGTGCTCTGGCTCGGCTACTGCCAGTACCGCAAGCATCGGAGATGATTTCAGGATTTTAGATAAGAAATGCCGCCTGTCAGGCTTCATCTGCCTGACGGGCGGCTTTTTTGCCCATTTTACCCGTGATGAGAACGAGAACATGACCGTCATGAATGGGCACGTTGTTGTTTCCTCTGCGCGGCTCGCCAGGTGCGACGGAAGGTGCCGGGCGGCATGCCGATGACTTGGCGGAAGACGCGGCTGAAGTAGTTGGGGTCATCGAAGCCGACGCGCGAGGCGACTTCGGTCAGGGAAAGGTCGGTGTCGATGAGCAGGGTCTGTGCCTTGCCGATGCGCCAGCGGCGCAGGTACTGGAGCGGAGCGTAGTTGGTCGTGTGCTTGAAGGCGTGGGCGATGTAGTCGCGGCTCGCGTGGAACTCCCGGGCGATGTCGCGGATGGAGAGCGCTTCGGCGTAATGCTGTTCGATGTACGAGCGGACGCGCTCCATCAGCATGTTCTCTTGTCCAGCGGCGCGGACGGCCCGCTCGGAGATCTGCTGCCAGACCAGATGGACGATGGTCTGGGCAGCGGCATTGGCCGCGGGGTAGCCGTGCGGCTTGGCGAGGCTCTGCTCGATGATGTGGTAGAGCGTGCGGAGCTCCTTGGCAATGGACTGGCAGGGAATGCACGGATGGAGGCCGGGCGGCAGCAGTGCATTGGGGCGCGCGCTAGGCCGCTTGAGCCCGGTGACGGCGATGCAGCAGGCATCCGTCAGGGAGTCGAGCATGAGGCTCTCGTCGTGCATGACCTTGCTGTCGTAGATGATGATGTCGCCGGGCTGTGTATGGCAGATCTCGTTGCCGACGATGTGCGTGCCGTTGCCGGAAATCATGAAGTTGAGCTCGATGCAGTTCTCGTGCTGGTGCATCGTGCGGATGCTGCGGTTCCAGTGATAGAAGCCGATGAGCCGGGGCTCCTGCTCAAAGGGCGAGGCTTCCTGCTGGTCGATGTCGATGGAGACGGGCATGGCGATACTCCTTTCTGATAAAAAAGCTCCCTTGCGTATGGGGAAGTGGCAAGGGAGCGGAGGGAGCGGTTTTACTGCAGGCCATTGTGCCGTAGGAGTGGCGTGTTGACGTGCTGGTTGAAGAAGTTGATCAAGGGGCCCATACCCAGCGCCATGACGACAGTGCCGATGCCCACGAGGCTGCCGAGCAGGAAGCCGATGATGACGGAGGTGCTGTCGAGCAGGATGCGCGCGTAGCGGAAGGGCAGGCGCCCATGCGTCATGTCGTTGATGATGCAGCTGGCGGCGTCGTACGGCCCCATGCCGAAGTCCAGGCACATGTAGAGCGAGACGCCGAAACAGGAGACAGCCATGCCGCCCAGCAACAGCAGGATGCGGGGGATGAGGTCATCGGCCGGCACTGCGAGGTACGGCGCAAATAGGCTGTAACTCAGGTCGGAGACCGGCCCTAAGAGCACGAGGTAGATGAAGGTGCCGATGCGCAGGTAGCGGCGGCCACAGGTCAGCATCGGGATGAACAATAGGATGTTGAAGATGGAGACGCAGCTGCCGAAGCTCAATCCCGTCAGCAGGCTGTAGCCGAGATTCATGCACGAGTATGGGTCATTGCCGAACAGGCTCAGGCGCAGTAGGCTCGTCGAGCAGGCCATACAGCTGATGGCCGCCGCGAAGAAGAGCGAGCGCTTCCGAAGCGTGCGCAGGTACTCTGGGTGGATATCTGCCGGCCCTGTGATGAGCTTCTGGCAGAGCGCGAATGGGGATGTCATATGAAAACCTCCTTACTTAAGGGAAGAGCTGTTCTCGATACTGACTCCATGATACCCGTTTTTCTGGAGAAATTCCTTCACAATCCCGCCAAATGTAAAATCCGCAAAGCCTTGTCTTGTCTGGTTTTATGAATGGATTCGCGCTTGAAACTGGACATTCCTGCTATTGGTCGTTTGCAACAAACAAAAAACGGACCAAAAAACGGACAGGAAAAATCCTGTCCGCTATATCTAAGGGGCCATCTGGCTTATTTTGCGCGCAGCTGCGTGTAGAGATTGACGATCTCTACAGCCATGTCCTTCATGGCCATGCCCGTCATGACGTAGTCCTGTGCGTGCGAGATCAGCACGTTGAAGGGACCCTGCAGCTCGCCGCTGGCCTCTTTCTGCAGGAGCTCCTCGGTCTGGAGCTTGTGCGCCTTCAAGAGGTGCTCGTCGGCATCCTTTAGGCATTCCTCGGCCTCGCCGAAATTCCCGCGGCGCGCCTGCTTGAGCGCCTCCGCTACTTTCGCGCGCCCGTCGCCGGCCGCCGAGATGATCGCAAATGCGACGTCTTCTGTCTTTGCCATATTATTTCCTCCTTATAGCCTTCCCATCTGGGGAAGGTGTCTGCGAAGCATGAGCAGACGGAAGAGGTATGTGACATCATTCCGTCCGGCTTCTAGATTACTTCTTCAAGAGCTCATTCTCGATGCGCTCGCGTGCCTCTGGTGCCCACTCGTTCATCTTCTCGGGGAAGCCGAAGATGGAGACGCAGGCGATGTTGTCGCCGCCGACCTTCGGGGCATCCGGCTTGAGCTGCTTGTTGGCGAAGTCCATCTCGCGCAGCGTCTCGAAGATGCCGTCGAAGTCGACGTCGCCCATGCCGAGGTTGAGGTGCTGGTGAACGCTGACGTCCTCGCGGCCGCGCTGATTGAGGGATGGCGGGTTGAGGATGTAGCGGCAGTCGAGCGTCTGGTTGAAGGTGTCGGCAAACAGGACATGCGTGAGCTCATCGCCGGCGTACTTGAGCATGTGGCGGACGTCGCCCTTGCCCTGGTCGTAGAAGAAGCCGTGCGGGGAGGAGTAGACGTAGCCGAGGTTCTTGGAACGGAAGGACTTGACCATATCGCAAGCCTCATCGTTGAGCTCGCAGAAGTCGTACGGATGCGACTGGATCTCGACGCGCAGGCCCTCGCGCTCGATGATCGGCAGCAGCTCTTCCATCGAGCGGAACCACATGCCGTTGCAGATCTCCTGCTGGTTCGGGTCGCCGGAGAGCTCCGTGTTGATGACGGGGACGCCCATGTTGACGGCAATCTCGATCATCTTCTTCCAGTTGGCGACAGCCATCTTGCGCTGCTCTTCGGTCGGACCGGACCAGCGGTAGACGCAGATGAACGACGAGATCTCGACGCCCGTCTCCTTGAGAGCCTTGCGGTACTCTTCCTCGCACTCCTTGGAGAACAGCGGGTGCTTGTAGAAGGGGTTGATGCGCGGATGCGGGGACTGCTCGATGTACTTGTAGCCCCAGTCAGCGACCTGATGGACGAGGTCGTTGATGCTCATCTGTTTGGAAAGAACGTCAACATCAAATGCGATTTTCATGGTAAGCCCTCCAGTCACAAAACAAGATAAAACAATATTCATGTACAGCGCGGCTCGTTTCGAGCTGTGCTGTTTTTTTGCTGTGCTTACAAAATACCATGCTCGAAAACGGTTGTCAAGAATGTTCCGAATACGCTGTAAGCCTAGTAACGGCGCGATTTCAGCAGGATTGTACAAGTATTGGAGACGAGGGACTGGCACGAGGGAGTTCTACAGCAGGATTGTGCAAGTTTGTCTGAGAAAAAATTTTTAAAATAATTTTCAAGACAAAACAATAAAAATAAATAATAAGGAAGCAGGACAAGATTGTGCCATTTCGGTGAGCTGCCTGTGCATTTTTGCCCGCAACAAAGGCAACATGGTGGAATTAATCGGCGTCATTTCGCCGTATAATGACATCACAAGGTCAAACAAGATGACCGCAAGATAAAAGGCAAAGGGAAATGAGAAAAGGAGGATGCATCCATGGCTATCCATATTACAGGCGCACCGTGCTGCTGGGGCGTCGATGATGTCAAGAATCCTTATCTGCCGCCTTGGCAGAAGGTGCTCTATGAAGCGGGGCAGGCTGGCTACAAGGCCATTGAGCTCGGACCTTACGGGTATCTGCCGCTCGATATCGATGTCGTGAGCAAGGAGCTCGAGAAGAACCACATCGGCATCGTGGCAGGGACTATCTTCGATGATTTGCTGGCCGAGGACAATTATCCGAACGTCCTCAAGCAGGTCGATGACATCTGCGGCATCATCACGAAGCTGCCGAAGCTGCCGACAGAGCCAGGCCAGCGCTATCCGGCGCCGTACCTGACGGTCATGGACTGGGGCCACGATGAGCGCGACTACAACGCTGGCCACAGCGACAGGGCGCCGCGCCTCAGCGATGAGGACTGGGCCCGCATGATGGGGCACATCAAGGGCATTGCCGAGAAGGCCGCTTCTTGGGGTGTCCGGGCTGTCGTCCACCCGCATGCCGGCGGCTACATCGAATTTGCCGATGAGATTGACAAGCTCGCGCGGGATATCCCGAAGGATGTCGCAGGCCTCTGCCTCGATACGGGCCATCTGCGGTATTCGGGCATGGATTCGGTCACATGGCTGCGCAAGTATGCGGACCGGCTCGACTACATCCACTTCAAGGACATCAACGAGAAGGTCTACAAGGAAGTCCTCTCTGAGCACATCCGCTTCTTCGAGGGCTGCGGCAAGGGCTCGATGTGTCCAATCGGCACGGGCATGCTCGACTATCCGGCCATCTACAAGGTGTTGACCGAGGAGATCCACTACAACGGCTACATCACGGTCGAGCAGGAACGCGACCCGCGCAATGTCGCGACGAGCCTGCGCGATGTCAAAGCCAGCTGCGATTACCTGCACAGCCTCGGCTTTGCATGAGCGCATCTTGGATCGCGCATACCGGTCTGCGCAGTCATGGCGTTGCGAAGACACCAGACATATAGATAGAGATTGACCGGAACCATGAATTCATGAGATGGGTTTATCAAGAGTTTGCTTGGACAAAGAGAAAGAGAAAAGGAGAGTTTATCATGATTAACGGTGAAAAAGTACTCGATCATCCGATTCGTTGGGCTATGGTCGGTGGCGGCCGCGGCAGCCAGATTGGCTACATCCATCGCAGCGCAGCGCTGCGCGACCGCTCCTTTGAGCTCGTCGCCGGTGCCTTCGATATCAACCCGGAGCGCGGCAAGGACTTCGGCATCCAGCTCGGCGTCGATCCGGACCGCTGCTATCCGGACTACAAGACGATGCTCGCCGAGGAGGCAAAGCGCGGTGATGACAAGATCGAGGCCGTGACGATCGCTGTCCCGAACGGCCTCCATTACGAAGTCTGCAAGGCTGTTCTCGAAGCTGGCTTCCATGCTGTCTGTGAGAAGCCGCTCTGCTTCACGACGGAGCAGGCAGAGGAGCTCGTTCATCTGGCCGACAGCAAGGGCCTCGTCGTCGGTGTGACGTACGGCTATTCCGGCCATCAGCTCATCGAGCAGGCGCGCCAGATGGTCCTGCACGGCGACCTTGGTGAGATCCGCCTCGTCAAGATGCAGTTCCCGTTTGGCGCCTACAACACGCCGGTCGAGGAGACGAACTCTGCCGCACGCTGGCGCATGGACCCGACGAAAGCCGGCCCATCGTTCGTGCTCGGCGATGTCGGCACGCATCCGCTCTTCCTCGCTGAGACGATGGTCCCGGACTTTGAGATCGAGAGCCTCATGTGCACGACGAAATCCTTCATCCCGACGCGCAAGCTCGAGGACAATGCCTTCGTCCTCATGAACCTCAAGGGCGGCGCACAGGCGACGTGCTGGGCTTCGGCCATCAACTGCGGTGCTCTGCACGGCCAGAAAGTCCGCATTGTCGGCTCGAAGGCTTCGGTCGAATGGTACGATGAGCGCCCGAATCAGCTGACGTACGAGATCGAGGGTGAGCCGGTCCGCATCCTCGAGCGCGGCGGTGCTTACCTCTATCCGTCAGCACGCGCCGAAGACCGCATCAGCGGCGGCCACACGGAGGGCCTCTTCGATGCGTGGTCGAACCTCTACCGCCGCTTTGCCATCGCCATGGAGAAAGCGAACAAGGGTGAGACGGTCGACTTCTGGTATCCGGATGTCCATGCCGGTGCGGAAGGCGTCAAGTGGGTCGAGAAATGCGTGGAGTCGGCCAAGAAGGGCGCCGTCTGGGTCAAGTACTGAGCTCTCCTGAGTTCCAGCTTTGACCGCCAATCATCCCCAAAAAATCAATTTGATATGCATTGAAAATGCCGCTCATACGAGCGGCATCTTTTTTGCGTCATATCTTGCGGTATGCCTTGCGGTAATCGCGCGGGGACATGCCGGTGAGCTTGTGGAAGGCCTTGTTGAAGTAGCTGGAGCTGTTGTAGCCCGTGCGGATGGCAATCTCGGTGATGGGCAGGGCTGTGTCGATCAGCAGGGTCTGCGCCTCGCCGATGCGGCGCCGCGTGATGTACTGGAGCGGCGCGTAGCCGTAAGCGGCCTTGAACGCATGCGCGAGGTGGAAGGTGCTGACGTGGAACTCCTGCGCGAGCTCCGCCAGGGTGATGGTCTCGTCGTAGGCCGCATCGAGGCGGCTGCGCACGGCTGCCATGAGATGATGCTCCTCGGGCGGCAGTACGACACTGCGGCTCGTCAATTCCATGGTCAGGAGCAGCAGGGCACAGAGCAGGTGGTTGATGCTCTCTTCGGGATGGCAGCCCTTGCCCTGCGCGCCGCGGTACATGAGTTCGAGCAGATGGCAGAGATCCGGGAAGACCTCTTCTGTCTTCAGGACGGGCAGCACGTTTGGCGGCAGGAATTTTCCCGCGGGCAGGTCCGGCAGCTGCAGGTCACGGATGGCACCGGAGTAGATGGATAGATTGCGGTTCGCCGGAGAGGACTCATCGTGCACGACGTTCTGCCCAATCAGCAGCAGGTCGCCCTTCTGCGTGTAGTAGCGCTGGCCGTCGATGATGTGGATGCCGCTGCCCCCCGTGATCAGGATGAACTCCGCGACATCGCCGTGGCGATGCATCGTGCGCGGCATGGAGGTGTAGGGCGTCTCCGCGCGGTAGAGCGTCACGAGCCGGGGCATGGCCTCGCTCGTGAAGACGGGCTTGTAATTTGATGAGATGAATGCCATAGGAAACCCTCTTTCTCGCTTTCTCGAATCTTCTTTCTTTAGTTTAACAGCAATTCCAAGATTCTGGAAGAACAACTGCAGGGGCATTTGCGATTCTCTTTATTCTGCATCTTGTTGCATTGTCTTGGGAGATATGATGCAGAATAATACAAAAGAAGCTCAAAGATAACGTTTTCAGATAGAAAACGAGACAGAAATCATGAAGTATAATTCTGAAAATTCATCTATAATAAAGCATGTCAAGCAAAGGAGCGATGTTCCTGCGATGCAGGAACGACAAATATGACGAATATAGTGGAATGATTTGAATTGAGAGGGGAATGTAACATGGCGGAATCATCTCATCAGAAGTATCTCAAGCGTGTCACGGTAGTCTCGACATTCGGCGGACTGCTCTTTGGTTATGACACGGGTGTCATCAATGGCGCGCTCGCCTTCATGGCCCGTCCGGACCAGCTGAATCTGACGCCGGCAGTCGAGGGCTTTGTCGCCAGCGGCCTGCTCTTCGGCGCGGCCATCGGTTCGTTCTTCGGCGGCCGTCTCTCAGATGCCGAGGGGCGCCGCAAGATGCTGCTCTGCCTCGCGGTGATCTTCTTCTTTGCGGCCATCGGCTGCTCCCTGTCGCCGACAGCGGGCATTCTCATCGCCTGCCGCTTCGTGCTCGGCCTGGCCGTCGGTGGTGCTTCGGTCACCGTGCCGGCGTATCTCGCGGAGATGGCGCCAGCTGACCGCCGCGGCCGCATGGTCACGCAGAACGAGCTCATGATCGTCTCGGGCCAGCTGCTCGCCTTCATCCTCAACGCCATCCTCGGCGTCACGTTCGGCGAGGTCGGCCACATCTGGCGCTACATGCTCGCCCTCGCATCGATTCCGGCTGTCGTGCTCTGGTTCGGCATGCTCGTGATGCCGGAGAGCCCGCGTTGGCTCCTGTTGCAGGGCCGCGTCAGCGATGCAATGCAGGTTCTCAAGAAGATTCGCGATGAGCGCATGGCTATTGCGGAGCTCAATGAGATCCAGGACAGCATCGACTCCGAGAAACACCTCGATAAGGCCGGTTACAAGGATCTGGCAACGCCATGGATCCGCCGCATCGTCTTCATCGGCATGGGCGTCTCCATCTGCCAGCAGATCTCCGGTGTCAACTCCATCATGTATTATGGCACGCAGATCCTGACGCAGGCAGGCTTCTCGACGAAAGCCGCTCTGATTGGCAACATCGCCAACGGCACCATCTCTGTCGCAGCTACGATCTTCGGCATGTGGCTCATGACGCGCCATGGCCGCCGCCCGCTCATCATGACGGGCCAGATCGGCACGATGGCCTGCCTCTGCGCGATCGGCCTGCTCTCGAACCTGCTCGCCGGCACGGAGATCCTGCCGTTTGTCGTCCTCTCGCTGACGGTCACCTTCCTGTTCTTCCAGCAGGGCTTCCTGTCGCCTGTCACCTGGCTGCTGCTCTCGGAGCTCTTCCCGCTGCGCATCCGCGGCATGGGCATGGGCTGCGCCGTCCTCTGCCTCTGGCTGACGAACTTCTGCATCGGCTCCGCATTCCCGAGCCTGCTTTACTCGTTCGGTCTCTCGGCCACATTCTTCATCTTCGCGGCCATCGGCCTGCTCGGTCTCGGCTTCGTTTACAAGTTCGTGCCGGAAACGCGTGGCCGCACGCTCGAGCAGATCGAGCGTGACTTCCGCCATCACGGTGAGACGGATGTAGCGCACTGCGAGGAAAAGGCCTGAGCAAGACGAATCCAAAAGCATCTCAAAGAATCTCATAATCTCATAATGCGGAGAGCCGGTCTGTTCCACGATGCTGGAGCAGGCCGGCTCTGTTTTGCAGGATAATTCTTGTAAAGCAAGAGAAAATCCTGTTAAAATAGAGAAAATAAGTGTAATGGGGGCAATGTGCTATGGGCGTCGTTTACTACAAGCAGAACAAGAACATCCTTGAGCCACATCTTTCCTGGGACGAGATGCGGCTCGTCTACGTGAGCTTCAATGACCGCCAGGAGACCTTGACGCCGACGGCCGTCCATTGCCACGAGAAGAATCTCGAGCTGCAGTACATCTGCGGTGGCCGCGGCAACCTGCGGATCGGCAGCCGCCTCTATGAGGTGCAGGAAGGTGACCTGCTCGTCTACAATCAGGGCGAGCTCCACGACGAGAGCGCCGACCCGGAGCAGGGGCTCTGGTTCTACAACTGCGGCGTGACAGGTGTGAACCTGCCGGGAAGGCCGGAGGGCGAGCTCATCGCTCCTGAGACATCGCCGCGCATCCATGTCGGCGAGATGGCCGGCGTTGTGGAATCGCTCTTCAAGCTGCTCTATGCAGAGGTGGAGCGTGACCTGCCGAAGAATGAGCAAATCACGCATGACATCCTGCGCGTGCTCATCAGCATGATTCTCTACCAGCTGCCGAAGGAACGCCAGTTGCCGCCGCGAGAGAAGGACCGCCTGCTCATTGCCTGCAAGGACTACATCGACGGTCATTTCATGGAGGAGCTCACGGTGGAGAAGTTGGCGGAGCGCTCGCATATGAGCCTCTCGGGCTTTGCGCATCAGTTCAAGAAGATCTTTGGGTTCCCGCCCATCCAGTACATCATCCGGCGGCGCATCGGCGAGGCACAGCGCCTGCTCTTCACGACGGACCTCTCTATCACGGAGGTCAGCGTGCGCGTGGGGTATGACAACATCAGTTACTTCAACAATCAGTTTAAGCGCTTTGCAGGAATGTCGCCGCAGAACTACCGCAAATCGAAGGTCGGAGCGCATCAGTTCAAGAAGCTCAACAAGCTGCTATTGCATCATCCAATCTGAGCCGGTTGCCAGCGGGCTTCCTGCTTTTGCAGAAACGTGCAAGTCATCGTACTTGCACGTTTTTTTTTGTGGGCAAAGCGAGCAGGAACGAGAAAGTAATATTCTGAAAACTGAGCTATACTAAAACCATCAAGTGAGAGCAAATCATCCTGAAGAATAAAGAAAAGGAGCATGAATGCGATGAAACTCAGCATGAATCAGGCAACCTGCCTGGAAAAATCCAGCCTGGAAAAAGATCTCGAACTCTGCGAGAAATACGGCTACGACATGATCGAGCCGCGCACGATGGATGGCATTCCCAACTATCTCAAGAACCACACGATTGATGAGTTGGCAGCCTGGTTCAAGAACCACAAGGTGAAGCCGCTTGCCTTCAACACGCTGTGCTTCTTCAACAACCGCACGCCGGAAGATTACCAGAACGTCCTGCAGGAGCTTCGCCAGATGTGCGAGTGGGGCAAGAAGATCGGCTGCAAGACGGTCATCACTGTGCCGACGGTCGACCTCAAGAAGGTCACGCGCCAGGAAATCCACAAATCGGCAGTCAAATGCCTCAAGGAGATGGGTGCGATTGCCGCAGAATACGGCATGCGCATCTCGGTAGAGTTCATTGGCCATCCGGCAGCTTCCATCAATACGTTCGGTGAGGCTTGGTCGATCATCGAGGAAGTCGACATGGACAATGTCGGTATCACGCTCGACTGCTTCCACTTCCACGGCATGGGCTCGAAGCTCGAGGACCTCGCCAAAGCCGACGGCAAGAAGATCTTCATCGTCCATCTCAACGACACGGAGGACTTCCCGATTGGCTCGCTGCTCGATGAAGACCGCGTCTGGCCGGGCGATGGCTGCATCGACCTCGATGCGATCTTCCAGACGCTCAAGAAGATCGGCTGGCAGGAAGATGTCGTCTCGCTCGAGCTCTTCCGCCCCGAGTACTACAAGATGGACCCGGACGATGTTTACCGCATCGGCAAGGAGAAGTCGGAAGCCGTCATCAAGCGCAATTTTTAATAGACATATAGATAGGGAGGAATCATCATGTTACATGTAGGTGTCATCGGTTGCGGTGGTATGGGCAGAAGTCATATTGATCGTCTGACGAATCGTACGCAGGGTGCAGAGGTCGTCGCTGTAGCGGATATGGTCGACGCACTCGTCGAGAAGGGCGCAGCCATTGCCGGCCCGGACTGCAAGAAGTACAAGGATGAAGCAGCGCTCATCAACGACCCTTCTGTCGATGCCGTCTTCATCGTCACGCCGGGCTTTGCGCACAAGGAAGCACTGCTCCTGGCCATCAAGGCTGGCAAGCGCATCTTCTGCGAGAAACCGCTCTGTACGACGGCGGAGGACTGCCTCGAGGTCATCGATGCCGAAGTCAAGTCGGGCAAGCACCTGATTCAGCTCGGCTTCATGCGCCGCTATGACAAGGGCTACAACGAGGTCAAGGCGGCGCTTGATTCCGGCGCGTACGGTTCGCCGTTGCTGTTGCACTGCACGCACCGCAATCCGGAAGTGCCGGACAGCTACACGACGGCGATGGCGGTCCACGATACGGCCATCCATGAGATTGACGTCACGCATTGGCTTGTCAACGATGACTTCGTCTCGGCACAGGTCATCATGCCGAAGGTCACGAAGTACGCGCATGCAGAGCTCGCTGACCCACAGCTCATGATCCTGCAGACGAAGAGCGGCATCGTCGTCGAGGATGAGGTCTTCGTCAACTGCAAGTTCGGTTACGATATCAACTGCCATGTGGTCTGCGAGGACGGCGTCATCGAGATGCCGCAGCCGCTCTACCCGACCTACCGCAAGAACGCTCAGATCACGCAGACGATCGATACGGACTGCTTCGTTCGCTTCCACGATGCGTACGACGATGAGGTCCAGAACTGGGTCAACGATGCGGCAGAAGGCATCATCGGCGGCCCGAATGCCTGGGATGGCTATCTCGCAGCCATCACGGCCGACGCACTGGTCCGCGCTCAGACGAGCGGCAAAGTCGAGACCATCAAGCCGGCTCAGGAGAAACCAGCTTTCTACGACTGAACTGGGATACCACTCATAAAACCCCCTGTTCCTCTTTGACTCGTTGTTCTTGTTTCCTAACGTCCCTTTCAAGGTCCGCTGCCCGCCGTGGCTGCGGACCTTTTTTTGTGTCAAATATTGCTGCTCCTCAACCTTTCTCGATTTTGCAGGTAGAAGGCAGTAGAATTTTTAAGACGGTTGTAGTATAGTGTAATTGAATCAAGAAACCGAAAGAACCCCTTTTATGCATGTGCCTTAGGCACGATTCAGGCTTATCTCAAGCTTATCATGGAGGAAATGAAGATGGAAAAACATACGTTGATCACGATTTCGCGTCAATTCGGCAGTGGCGGCCGCGAGGTCGCAGAGATCCTGGCAAAGAAGCTCGGCGTGCGCCGCTACGACAAGAAGATCGTCGAGATGGCAGCCGACAACATCGAGGAAGGCATGGACCCGAAGGAAGCCGTCGAGCTTTCCTACAACACGCCGTCCAACTGCCTCGGCAACCTCGGTGACTACGGCTATGAGCGCGTGGCGCGCCATAATCGCATGTATATCGAGCAGGCCAAGGTCATCCTCGGTGTGGCGGAGAAGGAGAGCGCCGTCTTCCTCGGACGCTGCGCTGACTATATCCTGAAGGACAAGCCGAATTGCTATTCGTTCTTCATCTATGCGGACGATGACTTCCGCGCACAGCGCGCCAAGACGGACTACGATGGTGCAACGCTTGAGCAGCTCAACAAGGAAGAGAAGCGCCGCAAGCAGTACTATGAGTTCTACACGGGCCAGACCTGGGGAGCTCCGGAGCACTATGACCTCATGATCAACACGTCGAACATGCCGCTCGAAGACGTGGCGGATTTCATCATCGACTACATCAAGAAAAATCCGAGAGGCTGATAGATCCTCTTTTGAGACTGCCGCAAGTTGCGGCAGTTTTTTTGTGCAGCAAGGCACGGGGGGCGTTCGCTTTTCTTTCGGATTGATACGGAAAACGGCACGCAGAGGGGCAAACCTAATTAATAAATTTTGATTATGACAATGACTTTTCAGAATAAATTTATTTTAGGAGAATTTGTTGGAAATGGTTTTACTTCTACGTTTAAACAGTGTAGAATAGGGGTAGATGAGGGCTCAGGAGCCCTCTTGAAACAGGCCGAGACATGATGCAGCAGCGAATCGGTGCGCGGCGGCATCTGTCTGAATAGATAGTAGGGTACTAAAAGAATAGGTGGGGATTATCACATGTTAAAGAAGACGAAAATTATCTGCACGCAGGGTCCCGCTACGGAGAGACCGGGCGTAGTTGATGCACTGATCGCAAATGGCATGAACTGTGCACGCTTCAACTTCTCCCATGGTGATCATGCAGAGCACCTGAACCGCATCAACATGGTGCGCGAGGCTGCCAAGAAGGCTGGCAAGGTCATTTCCCTGATCCTCGATACGAAGGGCCCGGAGATGCGTCTTGGCGAGTTCAAGGACGGCAAGGTCATGCTCGAGAAGGGCAACAAGTTCACGCTGACGTATGAGGATATCCCGGGCGATGAGACGCATGTCTCCGTCAACCACAAGGGCCTCTACACGGAAGTGAAGCCGGGCGACACGCTGCTCCTCTCCGATGGCCTCGTCGCTCTGAAGGTTGATGAGATCCGCGGTAAGGACATCATCACGACGATCCAGAACAGCGGCAAGATGAGCACGAAGAAGCGCGTCGCTGCTCCGGGCGTATCCCTTGGCCTGCCGCCAATCTCGGAGCAGGATGCGAAGGATATCGTCTTCGGCTGCGAGCAGGACATGGATTTCGTCGCTGCTTCATTCATCCAGCGTCCGGAGGATGTCCTGGCCATCCGCAAGCTCATCGAGGAGCACAATGGCCACATGGAGATCCTGCCGAAGATTGAGAACCTCGAAGGCGTCAAGAACTTCGATGCAATCCTCGAAGTCTCCGACGGCATCATGGTCGCTCGTGGTGACCTCGGCGTTGAGGTCCCGGCAGAGGATGTCCCGCTGATCCAGAAAGAGATCATCCGTAAGTGCAACAAGGCCGGCAAGCCGGTCATCGTCGCAACGCAGATGCTCGACTCCATGGAGCGCAACCCGCGTCCGACGCGTGCTGAGGTCTCCGATGTCGGCAACGCCATCCTCGATGGTACGGATGCCATCATGCTCTCCGGCGAGACGGCTTCCGGTGACTATCCGATTGAGGCTGTTTCCACGATGAACCGCATCGCAATGCGCATTGAGGAATCCCTCGAGTACAAGAACCTCTTCGTTGAGCGCGGCTTCGAGCACAGCCAGAGCCGTACGCGCGCCGTCGCACATGCTACGGTACAGATGGCTTACGAGCTCGATGTCCCGGCTATCATCACGCCGACCGACAGCGGCTACACGACGAAGATCGTATCCCGTTACCGTCCGAAAGCAGCTATCATTGCTTACACCCCGCATGAGAAGGTTGTCCGTCAGCTCAACCTCCGTTGGGGCGTATACCCGATCCTCGGCACGCAGTGGAAGGACGTCGACGAGATGATCACGAACGCGGTTTCCGCAGCCGTCAAGGATGGCTTCGTGAAGCGCGGCGACACGACGATCATCACGTCCGGCATCAAGCTCCAGAGCAAGACGAGCGTCGGCAACAACACGAACATGATCCGCGTCTACAAGATCTGATTGCAGGATGCAGCGCATCTTGGTCCATCTTGCTGACCGGCGAGAGACCACTGGGCATGGCCCGGTGGTCTCTTTTTCTTTTTGAATGCAGATGTTCTGTTTTCAGGAGACAAGCTGTACAAAATAAAAAAAATTTCATAACCCGATTGAGAATTCTGTTACAATGTGATATGATAAAGATAGAATTGGAATAAATAAAAGGAGGAGTATCTATGGGTTGGCTGGATACGATGATGCCGAAGCGCGAGAGTAATCGTCGCGGCAGCGATGACTACATGTACATGGTACATGGTTCGTATACCGTAGCTGAAGCAGATGACAAGACCGTTTATTTTTCCGCAAAATATTCTAGCAAGTGCTATAATGGCATTCCTCTCTCACGCCAGAAGAGCGAGACTTCGACCGATTTTCGGGAGAACTGAGCTCTGTTGGTACAGGGGATGAGGCAGACGACGCAGCAGCGAACGCACAACAATAAAAACGGAAGATGGCTGAGACCTTTATATAGAGGGTTTCAGCCATTTTTATTGCAGAAGGAACGCATTGTATGGTATGATAAAGAAGTAATTTATTCCGCATTTTTAAGGGGGCCAATCTTTTGCTTACCATTTTAATGATACTCGATGCGATTGTCTGCATCATCCTGATCGCGTCGATCCTCGGACAGGAAGCCAAGTCTGCCGGCATGGGCGGCATGGGCGGCGGTGCCGATACCGTCTTCTCGAGCAAGGCGCGCGGCATGGACGCGCTGCTCGCGCGCGTGACGGTTGTCTTTGCCATCCTGTTTGCGGTCATCACCATCGTGATTGCACGTATGACGAACTGATATGATGATCCTCCCCTGCTCTGCGGCAGGGGAAATTTTCTTGCACAGGGGGTGTCAGGGATGATCATGGAAGGGGCTGAGCCCTTTTTCCTTCCGGGAGGCAGCACGGGAGTCCTGCTCATTCATGGCTTCACTGGACTGCCGGCCGAACTCGTGATGATGGGCCGGTACCTGCAGCAGCGGGGGTGCACGGTCCTCGGCGTGCGGCTGGCCGGCCATGGCACGACGGTCGAGGACATGAGCCACATGACGGCGGAGGACTGGCTCGACTCGGTCCGCGATGGCTATGCCGTGCTGCGCGGCTCATGCGAACACATCTTTGTCGCAGGCCATTCGATGGGCGGCCTGCTCGCCCTGCTGCTGGCGGCGGAGAAGGGAAAGGAACAGGCAGTGGAGGGCGTCATCTCGATGTCGGCGCCCATCTACATCGCCGAGGAGCGCGGCATCGCGGCGCTGCCGCCGCGCGAGGTATGCCGCGGCAAATTTGTCCCCAAGGCGAGGCGCCGTCTCCGCGATGTGCCGCCGGCCGTCAACCACACGTACCGCTTCATGCCGCTCGAGGGCGTACACGAGATGCTCTCGCTGATCGAGCGCGTGAAGGAGGTCCTGCCGGCCATCCAGATCCCGGCGCTCATCCTGCACAGCCTCAACGACAGGACGGCGGACGCAGAGAGTGCCCTCTACATCCGCGATGCGCTGGGCAGTGAGAAAAAACGCCTGTTCTGGCTCAGGTCCTCGGGCCATCTGATTCCCGTCGGTGAAGAGCGGGAAACCGTCTTTGCGCAGACGGCTGCGTTCATTGCGGAAATCATGGGGGATGCTTGGCCCGAGGGCAGAGCCAATGCCATCTGATGCCGTGCGGCCGGCGAGGCGACGGCATGGTGGATTGAGAAGAAACGGATAGACAGATAGTTGGAGAAAAGAGTATGGATTTAAAAGAACGAATTTTAGCGTATATGCACGAGGAGGCATACCGTCCGCTGCTGGCTGAGGACCTGGCGGAAGGGATGCAGCTGACGCAGGAAGAGCTCGTGCAGTTCGATGCGGCGCTCGAGGAATTGGAGAAAGAGGGCGCAATCATCAAGAACCGCAGCGACCTCTACGGCATCCCGAGCCGCATGCACCTCGTCGTCGGCCGCCTCTCGATGACGGCCAAGGGCTTCGGCTTCATCATCCCGGATGTGCGCGAGTCGGAAGAGGAGACGGATGTCTTCGTGCCGGGTGCGGACCTCAATACGGCCATGCATGGCGACCGCGTCGTCGCACGCGTGACGCCGGCACAGGAAGAAGGCCGTTCGCGCGAGGGCGAGATCATCCGCATCCTCGAGCGCGCGAACGAGAAAATCGTCGGCACGTTCGAGAGCAGCAAGACGTTCGGCTTCGTGACGCCGGACAACACGAAGCTCAGCCAGGATATCTTCGTGCCGAAGAAGGCGTTCCACGGCGCGAAGACGGGCAGCAAGGTCGTCGTCGAGATCACGAAGTGGCCGGACCGCCGCCGCAATGCAGAGGGCAAGGTCATCGAGGTACTCGGCAAGGTCGGCGACCCGGGCGTCGACGTCCTCTCCGTCATGCGCCAGTATGACCTCGCGGAGACGTTCCCTGAGGACGTGCAGGAAGCAGCCGATAACGTAGAGCAGGAGCCTGCACCGGAGGAGTACAGAGGGCGCCGCGACCGCCGCGACCTGCCAATCGTCACGGTCGACGGTGAGGACTCGAAGGATCTCGATGACGGCGTCTTTGCGCGCCGCAATCCGGACGGCTCCTTCTTCCTCGGCGTCTACATCGCCGATGTCAGCTGGTACGTGCGCGAAGGCCAGCCGCTCGACCGCGAGGCGCGCGAGCGCGGCACGAGCGTCTACCTCGTGGACCGCGTCATCCCGATGCTGCCGAAGGAGCTCAGCAACGGCATCTGCAGCCTCAACGCCGGCGTTGACCGCCTCTCGATGGCCTGCGAGATGCAGATCTCGCCGGAGGGCGAGGTCACGAGCTACGAGATCATCCCGACGGTCATCCACGTTTACCGCCGCCTGACCTACAACATCGTCAACAAGGTGCTCGTCGACAAGGCGGAGCCTTTCGTCTCGGACAACCAGGACATCCGCGAGATGCTCGAGACGCTCGAAGCGCTGCGCCACGTCCTCAAGGCCAAGCGCCGTCGCCGTGGCTCGATTGACTTCGATGTGCCGGAGGTCAAGGTCAAGCTCGATGACAAGGGCCATCCTGTTGCGCTCATCAAGCGCGAGGGCTCTCTGGCGGAGTCCATCATCGAGGAGTGCATGCTGATTGCGAACGAGACGGTGGCGCGCCACATGGACACGAAGCACCAGCCGTTCATGTACCGCGTGCACGAGCAGCCGTCGGACGAGAAGATCGAGCGCCTCAACAACCTGCTCGGCGCCTTCGGCCTCTTCGTTCACCAGTCAGAGACGGGCGACATCAAGCCGATGGACGTCCAGCAGGTGCTCGAGAAGGTCAAGGGCAAGCCGGAGGAGCGCATCATCAGCACGGTGGCGCTGCGCTCGATGCAGCAGGCGCGCTACAGCGACATGAGCCTCGGCCACTTCGGCCTGGCCGCGCGCTACTACACGCACTTCACCTCGCCAATCCGCCGCTATCCGGACCTCATCGTGCACCGCCTGCTGCGCGAGACGTTTGCGACGGGCAGCATCCCGGCAGAGCGCCAGGCGAAGCTGCGCACGATGCTGCCGGAAATCGCGGACCATGCTTCGGAGCGCGAGCGCATCGCCATCGAGGCAGAGCGCGAGACGACGGACATGAAGAAGATCGAGTACATGGCGCAGTTCGTCGGCGAGGAATTCTCCGGCATCATCAGCGGCGTCACGGCCTTCGGTATCTTCGTCGAGCTCGACAATGGCGTCGAGGGCCTCGTCCACGTCTCGACGATGGTCGACGATTTCTACGAGTACCGCGAGGAGCAGTTCGCGATGGTCGGCGAGCGCACGAACAAGGCGTACCGCCTCGGCGATGAGGTCGAGATCCTGCTCGTGCGCGCGAACGTCGAGGAGCGCAATCTCGACTTCGTGCTCAAGGACAACGGCGCCTACGACCCGCAGGCCATGAAGAACGCCGTGCGCGGCGGACGCAATAAGGGACCGAAGCCGGCAAAGAGCGATAAGAACGACAAGAGCGATAAGGCCAAGGGCGGCAGACAGGATGCCAAGAAGCGTCCGGCACGCCGTCCCATCGATGACATCATTGCCGACCTGCCGACGTCTGAGGGCGAGGAGAAGCCAGCGAAGAAGAAACGCAGCCACGGCAAGAAGAACCGCGGTGCCTCGGGTGAGAAGCTTCCCCGTCCAGAGCATAATTCGCGTGCGCCGCATGAGAAGCGCGAGAGGAGAGAGCGCCGCGAGAGTCGGGGTGGCGAGCGCTCCGGCAACCGCCAGGAGCGTCGTGACCGCGAGAATGGCCGCGGTGAGCGCGATTACCACCGCGTCACGGTCACGGGCCTCAACAGCGCCGTCTGGCCGGACCCGCCGGGATACCACGAGCGCAAGCTGCGCGAGGAATCGCGTGCCGAAAAGGCAAAGGCTGCGCCAAAGCATCGCCCGCGCCCGCACCGCAAGACGGAGGGCGGCACGTCTTCGAATAAATAAGACCAATAAGACCACTCAGGTGAGATAAATGGGAAGAAAGAATGCAGGGATCAAGACGGTCTGCGAGAACCGCAAGGCGCGTCACGATTACTTCATACATGAGACATACGAGGCGGGCATCGCGCTGCAGGGTACGGAGGTCAAGTCCCTGCGCGCAGGCCGCGCCAATCTCAAGGACAGCTATGCGAGCATCCAGAACGGCGAGATCTTCGTCGAGAACCTCCATATCAGCCCTTACGACCAGGGCAATATCTTCAACCACGATCCCCTGCGCCGCAGGAAGCTCCTGATGCACAAGGCCGAGATCGTCAAGCTCTTCGCTAAGACGCGCGAGAAGGGCTTCACGCTCGTGCCGCTCAAGATCTACTTCAAGCAGGGTCGTGCCAAGATGGAGATCGCACTGGCCTCTGGCAAGCACAACTACGACAAGCGCCAGGACCTCCACGAGAAGGCCGCCAAGCGCGAGATCGAGCGCGCGCTCAAGGATCGCCAGCGCTACTGAAAAAACTCCTGTCACCCCGCATGAGCGGGGCTGGCAGGAGTTTTTTGCATGGAACGCGAATTACCTCAGTGAGAAGATATGGACGATACAATCTTGAAAAGAGGTGACTTTGATGAAACATCTTGGGAAAAATCTCGGCCGCACGCTGGCCGTTGCCCTGCTCGTCGGCGCGGGCAGTGTGATCTCGGCGGTCAGCGCGCTGCCGGACTATCTGCAGGCCGCAGAAACTGCCTCGGCAGCGGACAAGAGACAGGAGCACATCCAGGAAGTTGCGGGGAGTGATCCTGTGACAGTGCGCCAGCATGAGGTGGTGCTCAAGGATCATCAGGGCAGGGAGCTCTACACGGGCAAATACCTTGAACTCGCTGCAAAAAACGGAGCAGGCCATGATGTGCGCCGGGCGCTCGCGCGGTGGAACGATGCGGAGCGCACGCGCTGGGCAGGCGACGAGAAGATGCTCAGCGATGCCGTGCACTTTACCGAGGAGAACGGCCTCCCGATGTATGCGCCTTATTACATGGGCCATGTCATCGCAGATTGGGGGCGTGTCGACGCGGAGGTGCTTAGCTTCTGCACGCGCACGGAGTCCTATACGGGCGGCGCGCATCCGAATCACGCCTACCAGAGCTGGACTCTGGACCTCCGGACAGGCGAGCCCATCGCGCTGCGCGACATCGTCGCGAGCCGCCGGGACTTCCTGACGGCTGTAGCGGCGGCGTTCCGCGCGCAGTACCCGGGGCGCGAGGATGAGACGTTCCGGCGCACGATCGACGCGCAGCTCGAGTCCATCTACCCGTACCTCGACTGGGATAAGTCCACGGTCTGGACCATGCTGTCCGAGGGCGGCATCCGCGTCTACTTCAGCGCCTACGAGCTTGCACCGTACGCTGCCGGCGATTTTATCCTGACGTTGACGCCCGAGGCAAATCCGGGCCTCTTCAAAGTGCGCTGATACTGCGGCATAAAAAAACCATCCATCAGATTACCTGATGGATGGTTTTTTAGCGGGCTCAGGCTTCGACGGTCTCGCCGCGGGAATCTTCGATCTTGCCCTGCAGGTCATGGTCGGTCATCGCGCAGACGGCGGAGTCGGACCAGACGTTCTCAGCCGTCTCGATCATGTCGATGATCGTGTAGATCGGCAGGATGACACCCATGAGGCCGAGCGGTGCGCCGAGGGAGCTCATGAGCGAGAGGGTCAGGAAGTAGCAGCCCATCGGGACACCGGCATTGCCGATGGCGGCGAGGACGGCGACGAAGAGCCAGGTGATCATGGTGCCGAGCGAGAGGTCAAAGCCGGCGTTCTGCATGACGAACAGCGAGGTCACGAGGATGAAGGCCGCGCAGCCGTTCATGTTGATCGTCGTGCAGATCGGCAGGACGAAGCGCGAGACGCGCGGGTTGACCTTGAGGCGTGCCTCAGCAGAGGCGAGCGTGACGGGCAGCGTGCCGGCCGAGCTCTTCGTGAAGAGCGCGACGGCGATGGCCGGTGCCATCTTGCGGAAGACATAGAGCGGGTTGAGGCCGCGCGCGAGCAGGAAGAGCGGGATGACGAGGAAGAACTGGATGAAGTTGCCGCCGAGCACGACGAGCGTGTACTTGCCGAGTGCGCCGACGATGACGCCTGCCTCAATCTGCGAGGAGAGCTGTGCGGCAAAGGCGAGGATGCCGGCCGGCAGAGCCCAGAGCAGGGCGCGGATCAGCGTGAAGAGCAGCTCCTGCAGGCCGTAGATACCCTTGAGGAGCACGGCGCGGTTTTCCGTCTTCGGCATGAAGGCGAGCGCGAGGCCGACGGCTGCGGCAATCAGCATGACCGACAGGACGTTACCAGCGAGGAACGGCTGCAGCATGTTGTTCGGGATGACGGAGAGGAAGTGATCGTAGTAGGAGAGGGATCCGAGCTTCTGCATCGGGACATCCGAGGCACCGGCCCCGATGAGGTCAGCCGGCAGGTTGCCCGGCGCAATCCAGAGGTAGAGGACGAGGCCGATGGCAGCTGCGGAAATCGTCGTCAGCAGCGTGTAGGTGACGGCGTGCGCGAAGATGCGGCCCGTGTCCTTCTTGGCACCGAGCGCCGAGAGCGTCGTGATGACGGCGAGAGCGATGGTCGGCACGGCGATGAACTGGAACAGGCGCGTGAAGACCGTGGCGACGAAGTTGAAGAGCTCGTTGAGGGCGGGGACTTGCATCCAGCCGAGAATGGCGCCGACGATCAGCGCGGCGAACCACAAGATCATTTGCTTCGCCTGGCCGCCCTTGCGCTGGCGCAGGGCCTCGTCTTTAGCGAGGTCGACGGAGTCTTTATTGGGATTGGACATAGTATACCTTCTTTCTTGGAAATGAACCGGATGATGAATGATGGCTTTTGAAAGCATATATGATTAATATGAAATACATTATAGAGGGATTATGGAGGACTGTCAAGAGATAAAATGCACACCTTGGCAGACATTTTTTTGACAGCGGGGAAACGGCGTTGCTATACTACTATAGTAAAACTAGGACAGATGAAAGAGAGAGGCATGATTATGGAACGTCATGATGAACAGCAGCAGGAGAAGCCGCATAAGCGGCGCATCCATTACAGCGGCCGTTACCCGCGCCATTTCGCGGAGAAGTACAAGGAGCTCAATCCGGAGAAGTACGGGGAGGAGATTGCCCATGTGCGCGCCAAGGGCAATACGCCGGCCGGCACGCACATCCCCATCATGGTCAAGGAGATCCTCGAGGTTCTCGCGATAAAGCCGGGCGAGCGCGGCTTCGATGCGACGCTCGGCTACGGCGGCCACACGCTCGCGATGCTCGAGAAGCTCGAGGGCAAAGGTCATCTCTACGGCGGCGACGTCGACCCAATCGAGTCGGCCAAGACAGAGGCGCGCATCCGCGCGAAGGGCTTTGGCCCGGATATCTGGGAGCGCCGCCAGATGAACTTCTGCGAGATCGACAAGCTGGCAGAAGAAGTCGGCCCGTTCGATTTCGTGCTCGCGGACCTCGGCGTCTCGTCCATGCAGATCGACAATCCAGAGCGCGGCTTCACCTACAAGTCGGATGGCCCGCTCGACCTGCGGCTCAATCCGCAGGCGGGCATCTCGGCGGCGGACCGCCTGCGCCAGCTCGACTATGAAGAGCTCGTCGGCATGATGCAGGAAAACGCCGACGAGCCGTATGCCGAGGCCATCGCGCGCCAGATCATTCGTGCAGAGAAGCACCGGCCCATCCGCACGACGCGCGAGCTCTACGCGGTCATCGAGGCTGCACTCGAGAAGGTGCGCCTGCCGCGCGATGCAGCGGGCAAGGTGCCGGACCGCCGCGATATCATCCGCAAGAGCAGCGCGCGCGTCTTCCAGGCCTTGCGCATCGACGTCAACCACGAGTACGAAGTCCTCTACGAATTCATGGAGAAGCTTCCGTATGCGCTGGCACCGGGCGGCCGCGCCGCCATCCTGACGTTCCACTCAGGCGAGGACCGCATCGTCAAGAAAGCGTTCAAGGCGTTCCATCAGCAGGGCATCTATCAGGATATCGCGCGCGAGGTCATCCGCCCGAGCCGCGAGGAGTGCTACGAGAACAGCCGCGCACACTCGACGAAGCTGCGCTGGGCCATCCGCGCCGACTGAGATGCTTGTGACTGGCTCACGGAAGCTCGGGAGGTTGCCTGCTATACTGAGAAAATACGCAGATTGGCAGTTTGCATCTTGAATGATGATTTTTTGGGAAAGGAAGTCTCAACATGAAGACGGAGAAGACAGATCTCTTGGTGATTGGCGCGGGCCCGGCTGGCATCTCGGCGGCGCTCTACGCGAGGCGCGGCGGCCTCGCGGTGACGGTCGTGACGAAGGGCATCGAGACGGGCGGCCTCGCTAAGACCGAGAAGATCGAGAATTACTACGGCTTTGCTGAGCCGATTTCCGGCAAGGAGCTGCTGCGCCGCGGCGCAGCGGGGGCCGAGCGGCTCGGCGTGCAGATTGTCGAGGATGAGCTCTTAGCGCTCTCCTTCAATGACACATTCGATGGTTTCAAAGCACAGGCTCAGCAACACGAATGGGAAGCGCCGGCCGTCGTGCTCGCCGCCGGTGCTTCGCGCCGCACGCTGCCGATTCCCGGCGTGGCTGAGTTTGAGGGCAGGGGCGTCAGCTACTGCGCCATCTGTGATGCCTTCTTCTACCGCGGCAAGCAGGTCGCGGTCATCGGCTCGGGCGAGTATGCCCTGCACGAAGCGCAGGTCCTGCAACCGCATGCCGGCAAGGTCATGCTGCTGACAAACGGCGAGCCGCTCCAAGTACCTGTCCCCGATGCCATCGAGGTCCGTACGCAGAAGCTGGCCGCTGTCGAGGGCGGCGACCGCGTCACGGGCGTCCGCTTCGAGGACGGCACAGAGCTGCCGCTCGACGGCATCTTTCTCGCCATCGGCACGGCCGGCAGCTCGGAGCTCGCGCGCAAGATCGGTGCCATGCTCGACGGCACGGACGTCAAGGTGGACGCGCAGCAGGCGACGAATGTGCCGGGACTCTTCGCCGCGGGCGACTGCACAGGCGGCCTGTTGCAGGTCGCAAAGGCCGTCCACGAGGGCGCAGTGGCCGGGCTCTCGGCCCTGCGCTATGTGCGCGCTAAGCGCAGCAGCAAATGACGTGCTCGCCATGGCAGGATTGCGAGAATGCTAGAACGTTAGAAAGAAGGATATTCTCTTGACAACAAAACGATGGCTCGGGGTGCTGGGCTTCACAATCTTTGGCATACTGCTCTTTGCGAGCTGGCTGCTGCCTGGACAGGCAGGCTTTTGGTATGAGATTGACAAATCGGTCTTTTTCTTCTTCAATCACCTGATTGGGCAGAGCCAGGCCCTGCTCTACTTGGTGGCCTTCACGAATCTGCGGCCGTTCGACGCCGTGGCGTTTCTCTTCATGCTTGGCATCTTCTACCACTACTACCGGCTGCAGGACGCCAAGGGGCGGCGCTGGATGCTCTGCATCGTCCTGAGCTGGATGCTCCTGACGCCGGCCTCGGACCGCGTCATCGCGCTGTTCGACCGCTATCTGCCGTACAGGGACAAGAAAAATTGAATCGTTTTATCCGGGAGTGCAGCCGCAGGGTCTGCACTCCTTTTTGTCGCGGGCTATTCAGTTCGAGGGAATTCCTGTGCTATAATGTAGAGAAAGGTTTTCGAAAAGGGTGAACATACTTTGGATCAAAAGTCATATGAGCTGTTGCAGACGAGTATCGTTCAGGGTGCTGACGGACTCGGCCGCTATTTAAAGAAGATTCTGAGCAAACCAATCCTCCTCGTCGCAGGGAATGGCAGGGAATTCTATCCGGAACGGATTCCCGTGGCAGAGTCCATCCGCAAAATCCTCTGCCATATGCCATCGTTTCAAGACGAACAGTACTACTACATGCATGACCGGCGCCTGCTCGTGCTGCAGACGAGCCTGCCACAGGAAGAATTGCGTCTCTTCCTGTTCATCAGCCGGACGACAGAGGACGAGATCGATGGACTCGTCCAGAAGGTGAAGCCAGTGCGGCTGGCACTCTCGTATTTCCTGCGCAGCCAGATCGACCTCGGTCAGGAGGTCCGGCGCGTGACCGACCAGATCCTCACGAAGGCGTTTGCCAGTACCCAGTACCGCCTCGAGGACCTGCTGCACCAGAACGGCATCGACCTCGATGCAGCCCAGGCGTATCGCGTGATGCTGGTGGACTTCGAAGACCAGTCCATCTCGGATATGGAGGTGGACTTCACGGGCAGCCTACTGCAGCTCGCGCATCGCTACGCCGATGCCATCCTATGTCCACTGACGTGGCAGGGCAGGGGCCTCGTGATCATGCCGGACGTGGACAGCAATCTCGAGCCGGCCCTGCGCGATCACACGGCGGGCATGCAGCAGATGCTGCAGGACTGGCAGCAGGACTTCTCCAAGCGCCATCAGGTACAGGTCGACTGCGGCCTCGGCAGCGTGCACAAGCTGCCTGAACTCCAGCGGAGCTATCAGGAGGCGCGCATGACGCTGTCCTACGGCAGGACGAAGCACGAGCACGGCTTTTTCCGCTATTACGAGGACTGCGGCATCCTCAGCAATATCTTTGCTGGCGGCGTGGAGTCGGCCTTCGCGTTCTGCCGCTCAGCGCTCGGGCGCCTGCTCGAATACGACGGTGAGAACGAAGGCGACCTCCTGGCGACGCTCAAGCTGCTGCTGGAGACGAATTTCAACTACTCGGCGACGGCGGCAGAGCTCTTCGTCCACGCCAATACGGTGCGCTACCGCAGCGATAAGATCGAGCAGCTGCTCATGCGCGACCTCAGTGACCCCGATGTGCGCTTCAACCTCTATGCGGCCGTGCGCGTGCAGGAGATCCTCGTCGACATGCACATCCTGCCGGACGGCTATGTCGGCAAGGTGCACGAGAAGGTGCACGGCAGCGAGGCCGCTGTGAACCATTGAGCCATGTCGGTTGAGACACGCCGGCATGCGGTCTTTTTGCGGGGTGCCATTGCGAAAAAACCGGTACGACGATATAATGAAATGAATACCCTGACGGACTTCATCGGGGGCATGGAAGGGGCAGGCAATCGGGATGGAACTGCGATGGGATACGATTTCAGGTCATGAGAAGCAGAAGGAGGCACTGCGTACGATGCTGCGCGAGGGCCGCCTGCCGCATGCCTTGCTCTTCACGGGGCCGGATGGCATCGGCAAGCGCATGGTCGGCCGCGTGCTCGCCGCGGCCATTCTCTGCGATGCGGAGGACGGCCCCTGCGGGCACTGCGAGTCGTGCCGCGCGATGCAGCTCGGCTCGCATCCGGACTACCTCGAGGTCGTGCCTGAGCAGAACGGCAAGTCAGCCGCACAGATCCGCATCGAGGCCATCCGCTCGATGCAGACGCAGGTCTCGCGCTATCCCGTGCTCGCGAAGCGGCGCACCGTGCTCATCGACGATGCCGACCGCATGAATGAGGCGGCGCAGAACAGTCTCTTGAAGACGCTCGAGGAGCCGGAAGGTCCTGTGACCTTCATCCTCGTCACGAGCGCGCGCAGCGCCCTGCTCGACACGATCTTGTCGCGCTGCATGCCCGTGGCTTTCGGCATGCTCTCGCCGCAGGAGATGCGCTCTGTGCTGCTCCAGCACGATGTGCCGGAGGCGGAGGCCGCGGAGCTCGTCGCTCTGTCGGACGGCAGCCTCGGCCGGGCGCTCCTGCTCCACGAACACGAGGGCCTGCACCTGCGCGATGAGGCGCTCGACTTTTTGGCGCAGCTGCCGTCGTTTGACATGGAGCGCGTCTGGTCACTCGCCGCGGATATGGGGGCGCGCGACCGCGAATCGCTGCGCGAGTATTTCCTGTACCTCAACATGCTGCTGCGCGACCTGCTCGTGCTGGCGGAGGATGGCGGCAGCCCCTTGCTCTACCACGGGGACATCCGCGCGAAGCTCTTAGCACTCCTGCCGACGTATCCGGAGGGCCGCGTCTTCGCGCTCTTAGCCGAGGTCCGTGAGGTGCAGCGCCGCCTGCAGGCCAATGTCAATCTTCGCCTTCTGATGGAAGGCTTCTTGATCCGTGCGCGCGATTGCGTGATAGCGTGAAGCGCGCGTGTTGATATATACTAGGAGGAACAATTTGGAGACAATCATCGGAGTCCGCTTCAAGACAGCGGGCAAGATCTATCATTTCAGCCCGGGGCAGCTCACGATTGCTAGGGGGCAGCACGTCATCGTCGAGACCGCCCGCGGCATGGAATGCGGGCGCGTGGTCACGGGACCGGAGGAAGTCGAGCTCGCGCCGGATGCGCAGCCTCTAAAGGTCATCCAGCGCATCGCCAACGAGCACGACATGCAGCGCGTCGAGGACAACCGCAAGCATGAGAAAGAGGCGCGCGTCATCTGCAAGAAGAAGATCCGCGAGCACAAGCTGCCCATGAAGCTCGTCGACGTCGAGTACACCTTTGACCTCAACAAGATCATCTTCTACTTCACGGCAGACGGCCGCATCGACTTCCGCGACCTCGTCAAGGACCTCGCCTCCGTCTTCCGCACGCGCATCGAGCTGCGCCAGATCGGCGTGCGCGACGAGGCCAAGATGATGGGCGGCATCGGCTGCTGTGGCCGGCCGCTCTGCTGTGCGACATTCCTCGGGGACTTCGAGCCCGTGTCGATCCGCATGGCCAAGGAGCAGAACCTCTCGCTGAACCCGACAAAGATCTCGGGAATCTGCGGCCGCCTCATGTGCTGCCTCAAGTACGAGAGCGACTGCTACTGCGGCGAGTGCCCGAAGAAACAGAAGCGGGTCCAGCCGCCGCAGCAGGGCGGCCGCGTCGTCACGGTAGACGGCGAGGGCAAGGTCATCTCGCTCAACCAGCAGCGCCGCACGGCGACCATCCTGCTCGACAACAGCCGCACGGTCGTTGCCGCGTGGGAAGATGTCATCGAGCAGGAGATCGAGGTCGAGGAAGGTGAAGGCAAGGCGCCTGAGAAGCAGGAGTCTGATGCCAAGCCGCGCGAATCGCGCGAGGAGCGCCGTCCGAGACGTGAGCGCAGAGAACGCCGCCCGCACGAGGGCCGCGAGCGCAGTGTCCGCAGCAGCGGGAACGGGAATGGCAACGGGAGCGCAGCGCAGGGCGCAGAGCACGGCACGCGCAGCCGCCGCAGCCGCCGTCCGCGCGATAACCGCAGCGGCGAACGCCAGAGCCGGCCGCATAATGCGCGCCGGCCGAAGGCACCGCGCGAGAAGCGCGAGGGCGGTCAGCCGAAGGATGCGGGCCGTCAGGACCAGCCGTCATGAGAGAAGTCGCGCTCGGCGAGCACGAGCGGCTCGATGACCTTATGAGGAGTGGCCGCAAGATCATCCAGAATACGAGGGAGTTCTGTTTCTCGCTCGATGCGGTCCTTCTGGCCCACTTCCCGCGCTACCGCTCGCGGCAGCGCGTGCTGGAGCTCGGCACGGGCACGGGGGTCATCCCGCTGCTCATAGCGGATGAAGTCGCGCACGTCGAGGCAGTGGAAATAAGTCCCGTCATGGCTGAGCTCGCCGCGCGCAATGTCCATATGAATGAGCTGGAAGAGAAGATCGCCGTCAAAGAGGGCGATTACCGGGCCATCCGCTCGCTCTACCCGGCGGAGTCATTCGACGTCGTGCTGGCCAACCCGCCGTACCGCCCTGTGGCACACGGCCAGGTCAACAAGATGAGCGGCGTCGCGCGCGCACGCCATGAGTTCACAGCAACCCTTACAGACGTCGTCTGTGCAGCGCGCTACGCGCTGAAGTTCGGCGGCCGCTTTGCGATGGTCCACCTGCCGGAACGGCTCGGCGAGATCATCGTCGCGATGCACGAGCACCAGATGGAGCCCAAGCGGCTGCGCATGGTGCAGCCGAAGGCGGACAAGGCGCCGAATATGATGCTCATCGAGGCCGTCGTCGGTGCAGCGCCGGGCGGCCTCAAGGTCATGCCGCCTCTCATCGTGCATCGGGAGGACGGCAGCTATACGGAGGAGATCCTGGCCATCTACGGCATGCAGGATGCAGGAGAAGAGACATGAAGCAACAAGAAGATGAGAAGAGAACGGATGCCGCAGGCACGCTCTACCTCTGCGCGACGCCAATCGGCAATCTCGAGGACATGACGTACCGCGCGGTGCGCATGCTCGGCGAGGTGGAGCTCATTGCGGCGGAGGATACGCGCCACACGCGTCAGCTCCTCACGCACTTCGACATTCACACAAAGCTCACGAGCTACCACGAGCACAATAAATTCACGAAGGGGCCAGAGCTCATCGAATGGCTGATGCAGGGACACGACCTCATCTGCGTCAGCGATGCGGGACTGCCGGGCATCTGCGACCCGGGCAGCCACCTCGCCATGCTCGCCATCGAGGCGGGCATCCGCGTCTCGCCGCTGCCGGGCTGCAATGCAGGGCTCTCGGCCCTGATCTGCTCCGGTCTCGACACGACGCGCTTCACCTTTGTCGGCTTCCTGCCCAAGACGGCCAAGAAGCAGAAAGAAGTCCTCGAGGAGGTCAAGGGCCATCGCGAGACCCTGATCTTCTACGAGGCACCGCATCACCTGCGCGCGACTCTGCGCCAGCTCGCTGAGGTACTAGGCGGCGGGCGCCGCGCCGCCTTCGGCCGCGAGCTCACGAAGCGCTATGAGGAGTTCCGCCGCGGCACGCTGCAGGAGCTCTGCTCGTACTATGAGGAGCAGGAGCCGCGCGGCGAGTACGTGCTGATCGTCGAGGGCTTCTCGGGCGAACAGGCGCCAGAAGAGGAGACGGTGAAAGACCCCGTCGTGCTCTGCCATGCACTCATGGAGAGCGGGCTCAGCAAGAAGGACGCGATGCGCGAGGCGGCCAAGCGGCTCGGCATCGCGCGCCGTGATGTCTACAATGCCTTGCTGCAGGCGGACTCATGAGCACAATAGAAATCAGTTATAGAAGACCAGGCATTTGCCTGGTCTTTTTTGTGCCATAGAAACAATTCAAGAAAACGTTTACAATAATACTTGACAATACAAGACAGAAGCGGTAAACTAGAGACAACAAGAAAAAAGAAGGTGCAAATCGGTAAATAATCGGGTTTGCACCCTCTTTTAGGGGCTATAAGAAAACGTTTACCGTGCTGTATTGACCCGGTAAGCGCTTGTATCCAAAGCAGCGAGCCGTCCAATCGGGACGCAAGGCGATGTAGGGTTACAGAAAAGATGGAGGGTTACAAAATGGAAATCTTAGCGACGATGAAACAGGAATTCACGAAGCAGTTCGGTGGCCAGGCTGAGCGCAGCTACTTCTCCCCGGGCCGTGTCAACCTGATCGGCGAGCATACGGATTACAACGGCGGCCACGTCTTCCCGTGCGCAATCTCGCTCGGCACGTATGCTGTCGTTGCAGACCGCAAGGATATGACGACGCGCATCTACTCGATGAACCTCGCAGACAAGGGCATCATCGAATTCCCGATGACGGGCCTTTCCTACGACGCTGCCAAGGATTGGGCGAACTATCCGATGGGCGTCGTCGATGTCTTCGAGAAGGCCGGCCATAAGGCCACGCACGGCTTCGACATCCTGATCTACGGCACGCTGCCGGCGGGCGCTGGTCTTTCCTCTTCGGCTTCTCTGGAGGTCCTGACGTCGGTCATCCTCAATGAAGCATTCGGCTTTGGCCTTGACATGATCGAGATGGTCAAGCTTTCGCAGAAGGCCGAGAACCAGTTCGTCGGCGTCAACTGCGGCATCATGGACCAGTTCGCTGTCGGCATGGGCAAGAAGGACTGCGCTATCCTGCTCGACTGCAACACGCTCGCTTATCGCTACAGCAAGATCGCGCTCGAGGATGCGAGCATCGTCATCACGAACACGAATAAGCCGCACAGCCTCGCATCTTCGGCCTACAATGTTCGCCGCGCACAGTGCGAGCATGCGCTCAATGAGCTCAAGGAAGTCAAGCCGGACCTCAAGGCTCTCGGTGAGCTCGGCAACGATGAGTTCAATCAGATTGCCGGCCACATCGAGGAAGTCCTCGAGCGCCACCGCGCACGCCACGCTGTCTACGAGAACAACCGCACGCTCGACGCTGTCAAGGCTCTCGAGAACAACGATGTGAAGGAGTTCGGCCGCCTGATGAACGAGTCGCACTTCTCGCTGCGCGACGACTACGAAGTGACGGGCAAGGAGCTCGACACGCTCGCAGAGATCGCATGGCAGCAGGACGGTGTCATCGGTTCGCGCATGACGGGCGCAGGCTTCGGCGGCTCCACGGTCAGCCTCGTCAAGAACGACGCGATCGAAGCCTTCAAGAAGAACGTCGGCGAGCAGTACACGGAGAAAATCGGTTATGCACCGAGCTTCGTCGTGGCCAGCATCTCGGACGGCACGCATCGCATTGAAGAGTGATGCAGGCAAGGTTGGTTTAACAAGAAGTTAACATCTCAGTCAGATTTCCAGGTGCAATCTGTTGTATCATGAAAGAAAAAAGGAGAAGATTACATATGTCTATTCTGGTTTGTGGCGGCGCTGGCTATATCGGTTCTCATGCAGTTCATCAGCTCGTGGAGAAGGGCGAAGATGTCGTCATCGTCGACAATCTGCAGACGGGTCACCGCGATGCCCTGAATCCGAAAGCGAAGTTCTATGAGGGCGATATCCGCGATGCGGCCATTCTCGACAAGATTTTCACGGAGAACGACATCGAGGCCGTCATTCACTTTGCGGCGAACTCCCTCGTCGGCGAGAGCGTCCAGAAACCCTTGAAGTATTTCAACAACAACGTCTACGGCATGCAGGTGCTGCTCGAGTCGATGGTGCGCAACCACGTCGACAAGATCGTCTTCTCGTCGACGGCTGCCGTCTACGGCGAGCCGAAGCGCGTGCCAATCATGGAAGACGACCCGACGGAGCCGACGAACCCGTACGGCGAGTCGAAGCGCACGATGGAGAAGATGATGAAGTGGGTCAGCCGCGCTGACGGTATCCGCTACGTCTCGCTGCGCTACTTCAATGCAGCCGGCGCACTCGACGATGGCTCCATCGGCGAGGACCACAACCCGGAGACGCACCTCATTCCGCTGATCCTGCAGGTTCCGCTCGGCAAGCGCGACCACATCACGGTGTTCGGCGATGATTATCCGACGCCGGACGGCACGTGCCTGCGCGACTACATCCACGTCATCGACCTCGCCGACGCTCATGTGCTGGCACTCGAGTACCTGCGCAAGGGCGGCGAGAGCAACATCTTCAACCTCGGCAATGGCAAGGGCTTCTCGGTCAAAGAGATGATCGAGGCAGCCAAGAAGGCGACGGGCAAGGACATCAAGGTCGAGATGGGCGCACGCCGCGCTGGCGACCCGGCCCAGCTCATCGCATCTTCGGAGAAAGCCCGCAAGATCCTCGGCTGGAAGCCGCGCTACACGAATGTCGAGCAGGTCATCGGCACGGCCTGGACCTGGCATCAGAAGCACCCGAACGGCTACGAGAAATAAGACAGCGGCTCTTCAGGAGCCGAGAGCCGAGAAAATCCGAAAGGAAGGAAAATCATGTCCATCAATACGGAAATCAACCGCTTGTTGAATTTTGCCAAGCAGAACATGCTGATCAATGAGGACGACTACTACTATGCAGCCAACCGCCTGCTCGACGTCCTCAAGGTAGACGCATTCGAGCCGGAGTTCGTCGACGAGAAGCTGCCGACGGCGATGCCAATCCTCGAGAACATGCTCGACTACGCCGCTGAGAAGGGGCTCATCGAGAACACGACGGAAAACCGCGATCTCTTCGACACGCGCATCATGGACTGCGTGATGCCGCGCCCGTCTGAGGTCGTGCGCCGCTTCCGCAGCGACTACGCTCGCAGCCCGAAGGCCGCGACGGACGAGTTCTACAAGATGAGCATCGCGTCGAACTACATCCGCAAGGACCGCATCGATAAGAACATCATCTGGAAGACGGCGACGGAGTACGGTGACCTCGACATCACGATCAACCTCTCGAAGCCGGAGAAGGACCCGCGCGACATCGCCAAGGCAAAGCTCGCGCCGTCGTCTGGCTACCCGAAATGCCTGCTCTGCCGCGAGAACGAAGGATATGCCGGCCATCCGGGTCATCCGGCGCGAGAGACGCACCGCCTGATCCCGCTGCGCCTCTCCGCACACCGCTGGTTCTTGCAGTATTCCCCTTACACGTATTATAATGAACATTGCATTGTCCTGAATCGCAAGCACGTGCCGATGAAGGTCTCGCGCAAGAGCTTCGAGAATCTCCTGGACTTCGTGACGATCTTCCCGCACTACTTCCTCGGCTCGAATGCAGACCTGCCGATTGTCGGCGGCTCCATCCTCTCGCACGACCACTACCAGGGCGGCCGCTACACCTTCGCGATGGCCAAGGCGCCAATCGAGAAGACGTACACCTTCCCGGGCTTTGAGAACATCAAGGTCGGCCGCGTCAAATGGCCGATGTCGACGATCCGCCTGCAGGGCGAGGACCGCGAAGAGCTGGCTGATCTCGCCGAGAAGATTCTCGGCGCATGGCGCAAGTACAGCGACCCGAGTGTCGAGATCCTCGCAGAGACGGACGGCACACCGCACAACACGATCACGCCGATTGCGCGCCGCCGCGGCAGCCTCTACGAGCTCGACCTCGTGCTGCGCAACAACCGCACGACGAAGGAGCATCCGCTCGGACTCTTCCATCCGCATGCCGAAGTGCACCATATCAAGAAGGAGAACATCGGCCTCATCGAGGTCATGGGCCTCGCTGTGCTGCCAGCCCGCCTCAAGAAGGAGGTGGCTCTCCTCGGCGCAGAGCTCGTCAAGGGTACGCCTGACATCTCGGGCATGCCGGAGATTGCCAGCCATGCAGACTGGTACAAGATGCTCCGCGAGAAGTATCCAGAGGTCTCGCAGGAGAATGTAGAAGGCATCCTCCAGGAAGAGATCGGTAAGGTATTCGAGATTGTTCTCACCCATGCTGGCGTCTACAAGCGTGACGCAAAGGGCATGGAAGCGTTTGATCGCTTTGTCGCAACTGCTGCTGAGGATTGAGGACGAGTCTCCAGATCCAAAGAAAGCAGGGAACACCAATGGAAATGAAGAAGAAAGCCACGATCGTGGATGTAGCCAAGGAGGCAGGCGTTTCGGTGGCGACGGTATCGCGTGTGGTCAACGGGAACTATCCCGTCAAGCCGGAGACGCGGGAGCGCGTCCAGGCGGCCATCAATGCGCTGCAGTACGTGCCGAATGTGCAGGCCCGCGAGCTCAACACGCGCCATTCCTCGACGATTGGCGTCGTGGTGCCCGGCCTCTACAACATGTTCTTCGCAGAGGTCATCGATGGCATCGAGAAGTCCATGCGCCGCCAGGGGTATTCCCTGCTCTTGAACTGTGCACAGAATGATCCGGAACTCGAGATGGAGTGTATCAATGCGCTCGTCTCGCGCAGTGTCTCCGGCATCATCGTCATCAGTCCGAACACGCAAGGCCTGCGCGAGGACTTCTACCGCCGCATCGTCAAGCGCGTGCCGCTCGTCTTCATCAATGGCTACCACCGCATCCCGAATGTCTCCTACGTCGCCAACGACGAGGCGCTCGGCACGCGGCAAGCTCTTGAGTACCTGACGGGGCTCGGCCACAAGCGCATCCTCTTCGTCCGCGGTGAGAATTCCGATTCCTATACGGTCAAGGAGAGGGCCTATCGCGCTTTCATGACCGAGCGCGGCCTCTTTGATGAGGACCATATCGTCGACATCGGCGAGGGCAACAACATCGATACGGTGACATCCGCGCGCGTCAAGCTCATGAAGACAATACCGACGCTTGACCCGACGGCAATCTTCTGCTGCAACGACCTCATGGCAACAGGTGCCATCCGCGCCTGCAAGCGCCTCGGCCTCAGCGTGCCGGAGGACATCTCGGTCATCGGCTTCGATAACATCACGCTCTCAAAGCTCGTGGAACCGCAGATCACGACGATGGACCAGAACATGTTCCAGCTCGGCAGCAATGCTGCGGCCGTGCTCGTCGAGATGATCCACGGCGGCCAGAGCAAGCGCATCACGCTTGAGAATATCTTGATCACGCGCGAATCGACAGGCCCCTGCAAAATACCAGAATGATGAGATCCTTAATGCTCTCCAAAGCGCAAGCGGCGGAGGGCATTTTTATATGGTATAATGGTCAAAAACGATAAATGACAAATTGGAGGTTTCTATGAAGATTTCGCGTGTGATGCTGGCCACTGCACTCTGCGGGGCCTCGTTCTATTCGCTGCCGTCCATGCTCATGCCGATGACGGCCCAGGCTGCCGCAGCGACCGCCTCGACGGTAGCGACGGCGGCCTCGACGTCTGCTGCTCCGGTCAAGGCGGCAGTCCCTGCATCGGTGCGCACGATACCGGGGCGGCCTTCGTTCCCCGAGAAGATGGCGGGCAAGGTCAACCGTCGGGCGATGGACAGCGTCAAGTGGCGCTTGGCGCCGGCCTACGAGGAACCGATGCTCGAGGCGGAGGCCGCTGCCGACACCATCACGATCATGGGCGCGGCCGAAGCATCAGAAGAGCAGATGGTCCATTACATCGAGAAGCGCAACCCGCAGCCGAAGCTCAACTGCTCGGTCGAGGACATCGTCCGCTACTACTATGAGGAGGCCGGGCGCGAGGGCATCCGGCCGGACATCGCGCTCTGCCAGGCCCTGAAGGAGACGGGCTTCTTCGCCTATGGCGGCGATGTCTCGCCAAAACAGAACAACTACTGCGGGCTCGGCGCGACGGGCAACCGCGAGCCGGGCGCGAGCTTCGCGACGCCGCAGCTCGGTGTGCGCGCCCACATCCAGCACCTCATGGCCTACGCCACGCAGGAGCGGCCGCACAGCGCGATCGTCGACCCGCGCTACAACCACGTCGTCCGCAACCGCCCCGACATCCACGGCCACATCACGAAGTGGACGGGGCTCAACGGCGTCTGGGCCGTGCCTGGCACGCGCTACGGCCAGGAGATCCTCTATCTCTGGCAGCAGGCACAGGCGCCGGACGGCTCCGACGCATCGCTGGCCGCCGCAGAGAAGAAGGTCCGCCAGATGCCGGATGAGGCCAATTCCTACCTGTACCGCGGCATCGTCTACTTCAACCGCGCTGATTACAAGCAGGCCGAGTCGGACTTCCGGCAGGCAGTCGGGCTCAAGTCCGACTCGATGGCTGCGCATTACAACCTCGCTATAACACAGCAGCGCGAGGGCAGGCACAAGGATGCGCTCAAGACCTACGATGCGCTGCTGAAGCTCAGTCCGGAGTTCATGCAGGCCTGGTACAACCGCGGCCTCATCGCGCTGGACCAGAAGAAGGAGTCGGAGGCACTCGCTGACTTCCAGGAGGCGCTGCGCCTGACGCCGCAGACGGCCGATGCCAAGAACGCGCAGGCCGTCGCCTACATCCGGCAGAAGAAGTACGAGAAGGCATGGCAGGCCCTCGGCGAGGCGGCCGACATCAATTCGGCGAACATGAACGTGCTTGCCAACCAGTTCATCTTCGAAGCCTGCCTCAAGTGAGCCGCGCTTATTTCCATTTGCGGAAAATTGTTTTATAATATAGTGAACACAATCGATTCGCAAGGATCCAGTGAATTTTACGCAGGCGTTCCATTAGCGCCTGACGGGGAGGAACTTTCATGACGGAAAAGAAACCATTCTACATCACGACGCCAATCTACTATCCGAGTGCCAAGCTCCACATCGGACACGCTTACTGCACGACGATTGCAGATTCGATCGCGCGCTTCCATCGCCTCATCGGCGACGATGTCTTCTTCCTGACGGGCTCAGACGAGCACGGCCAGAAGATCCAGCAGAAGGCCGAAGAGGCTGGCGTCACGCCAATCGAGTACGTCGACAAGATCGTGGCGGGCTTCCAGAATCTCTGGAAACGCCTCCACATCAGCAACGATGACTTCATCCGCACGACGCAGAAGCGCCACGAGCGCGTCGTGCAGGAGATCTTCAACCGCATCTACGCGAAGGGTGACATCTACAAGGGTGCCTACAAAGGCCTCTACTGCACGCCGTGCGAGAGCTACTGGACGGAACACCAGCTCGACGAGAACGGCTGCTGCCCGGACTGCCACCGCCCGGTGCAGGAAGTCTCCGAGGAGGCGTACTTCTTCAAGATGAGCAAGTATGCGGACCGCGTGCTGCAGTACATCGAGGACCATCCGGACTTCATCCAGCCGGTCTCGCGCCGCAACGAGATGATCAACTTCATCAAGCAGGGCCTTGACGACCTCTGCATCTCGCGCACCTCGTTCAACTGGGGCATCCCGGTCCCCATCGATCCGAAGCACGTCATCTACGTCTGGTTCGACGCACTGACGAACTACCTGACGCCGATCGGTTTCCTCGACGATCCGGAGAAGTTCCACAAGTACTGGCCGGCTGACCTGCATCTCGTCGGCAAGGAGATCGTGCGCTTCCACACGATCATCTGGCCGTGCATCCTCATGGCGCTCGACCTGCCGCTGCCGAAGAAGGTCTATGGCCACGGCTGGCTCATCGTCGACGGCGACAAGATGTCAAAGTCCAAGGGCAATGTCGTCGATCCGAATGGTCTTATCGACGAATTCGGCGCCGATGCCATCCGCTACTTCCTGCTGCGCGAGATCAACCTCGGCCAGGACGGCAACTTCTCGCGCGATGCCCTGATCCAGCGCATCAACAGCGACCTCGCGAACGATCTCGGCAACCTGCTGCACCGCACGCTCAACATGACCATCAAGTTCCAGGACGGTGTCCTGCTCGCACCGCAGGGCGAGAGCGAAGTCGACAAGTCGCTCAAGGCCGACGCCAAGGAGACAGTGGACTTCTTCACGAAGAACATGCAGGATATGCAGCTCTCCGCCACTATCAAGAAGGTCTGGGCATTCATCAGCCGCGCGAACAAGTACATCGACGAGACGACGCCATGGGCTCTGGCCAAAGACCCTGCCAAGAAGCAGGAACTCGCCAACGTCATGTACAACTTGGCTGAATCCCTGCGCATCATCAGCGTACTGATTTCCCCGTTCATGCCGGTCACGGCAGAGCGCATCTGGAAGCAGCTCAACCTGCCGCAGGCATTCAAGGACGTCCAGATCGAGGACATCGAGTCGTGGGGTGGCGTGCCGGCAGGCCTCAAGGTCGGCGAGCCGGAGCAGCTCTTCCCGCGCATCGAAGTCGAGAAAGAGGCAGAGGAGAAACCTGCCAAGAAGGCTAAGCAGGAGAAGGCCGCCAAGCAGAAGAAGGCAGAGCCGAAGGAAGAGGTGCCCGGCGTGATCGGCATCGAGGACTTCGGCAAGGTCAAGCTGCGCGTAGCAGAGGTCGTGGCAGCCGAGCCGGTGCCGAAGGCCGACAAGCTGCTGAAGCTCCAGCTGAGCCTCGGCGAGGGCCAGCCGCAGCGCCAGGTCGTCTCGGGCATCGCGCAGTTCTACCAGCCTGATGAGCTCGTCGGCAAGCACGTCGTGCTCGTCGCCAACCTCAAGCCGGCCAAACTCCGCGGCGTCGTCTCGGAGGGCATGATCCTGGCGGCCAGCGACGGCAAGGGGCTCAAGGTGCTCGAGGTCAACATGCCAGCGGGCACCGAGGTGCGCTGATGGGTATCGAACTCGTCGACACGCACACGCATCTCAATGACGCGAAGTTCCAGGACGATGTCAAAGAGACGGTGGAGCGTGCCAGAGCAGCCGGCGTCACGCGCATGATTAACATGGGCGACACGCTCACCTCGTCGGAGGCGGCTGTCAACCTGGCCGAGGCCTACGACGGTCTCTACGCCGGCGTCGGCATCCATCCGGAGGAAGCCTTTGAGATGACCTCGCGCGAGGACGACATCCTCGCGGGCTGGACGGACATGCCAAAGGTCGTCGCCATCGGTGAGATCGGCCTCGACTACTACTGGGAAAAGGATGCGGAACGGCGCGAACTCCAGCGTCGCATCTTCATCCGCCAGCTCGACCTCGCGCGTGAGCTGCACATGCCCGTCTGCATCCACGACCGCGACGCCCACGGCGACACGCTCGCCATCCTCAAGAAAGAGGGCAAGGGCATCCGCGGCGTCCTGCACTGCTACTCAGGCAGCTATGAGATGGCCAGAGAGCTCATCAAGATGGGCTGGTACATCGGCGTCGACGGTCCGCTGACGTTCAAGAACGCGGCGAAGCTGCCGGAGATCGTCAAGGCTGTGCCGATGGAACGCCTGCTCATTGAGACGGATGCTCCATACATGGCGCCAGTACCGATGCGCGGCAAGCGGAACGAACCTGCGTATGTGCGATTCGTCGCTGAAAAAGTAGCCGAATTGCGCGGCATGACGCTGGAAGAAGTGGCGGCGAGGACCACCGAGAATGCGGTCCAGTTATACGGTCTATAAGCATAGAACATAAAAGTGGTGAGTGGCTCTGTAAAAGAGCGGCTCACCACTTTTTCATTCCCATTTTTCAGGTTGATTTCAGCTTCAAGTGGGACAATAGAACCATGCAGTTTGACACTGCTCGTTTTGCCATGCTATACTGAAATTGTTCTCCTAAGGTTCCCATCACAAAAAAAGGGGGGATTGAATGAGTATAAGACGACTCATTTCCTTGCACAACAAAGCCGAAAAGAAGATCCTGGTATGCATGACGCTGGTCATCATGCTCATGATGACGGCGGGATTCACGCGCGCTGGCGCACCCGACAATGCACATCAGGTACAGATCCATGTCGATGGACGCACGATTGAACTCAGCACAATACACAGAAATCCAGAAGCAATACTTGAACGAGCTGGCGTGAAACTCAGCGCCAAAGATTCCTACCAGTTACAGAAACTCGACGACAGAAGCACAGACATCACGATTTATCGAGCGGTCCCTATCACGATTGATTACCAGGGACAGAAAAAGGAAGTCCTGACCAGCACTCGGACAGTCAAAGACGCCCTCCTCGAGCAGGGCTACAATCCGGACGATGTGACCGCATCGCCGGGCATGGACGCGAAAATTCACAGCAATATGGACATAGCGGTGACAGACAGCGCAGCAGCGCAGGCCATCACCGAACCAGAACCCGCAAGAGAACAAGTTGAGACCTCATATGGCATGACACCCTACAGCGCAGTCTACACGATGGAAGCGACGGCGTACCTGCCGTGGGATGGCGGCGGCGACGGCATCACAGCCTCAGGCATGCCGGCCCAGTACGGCATCGCAGCCGTCGATACGGACGTGATCCCGCTCGGGACGCGCCTCTACATCCCAGGCTACGGCGAAGCCATTGCGGCTGACACGGGCGGCGCCATCGTCGGCGACCGCATCGACCTCTGCATGGAGGATTACGGCCAGGCAATGGACTTTGGCCGCCGCTATGTGACGGTATATGTACTCGACTGAGGCATAACACACGCATAACGCACATAGGCAAATAGAAAGAAAGAGGAAACGACGCATGAGCACAATGCTCGTGGGCCGTCTCCTCTTTCTTTTTGTGTCTGTTTTTTGATGTGGTCAGTCTTTCTCGATGGTCATCTTCGAGTGGTTGGCCTTGGCCTGCTTGATCAGGACCTTGAGACGCTCGATGTTCTCCTTGTGGTGCTGGATCGCGAAGCCGATGCGGATGCGTTCCTCTTCGGTGAACTCCGGCTTCTCGTAGGCAGCCTCGATGCGCTTGAGGCGCGCCTCGACTTCAGCGAGTTCGTCCTGCATGGGCTTGACATGCTGCAGGGCGAGGCCGTAGACCGCGCGGATCTGGTCCTCGACGTATTTGGCGTAACTGGGTTCGCCGGAGAACTCACCGAGCCATTTGACCAGGTGGTAGATAATGGCGAACGGGTCTTCGGCACGGTTGACCATGTCGAGGACGTCCATCTTGATCTGCTGCTCCTGCCCGTGAGCCCTGTGGATGCTCACGGGTGTATTCTTCTCTTTTTTTTCGTTAGCGGCTTCTTCTGCCATGGGGAGACACTTCCTTTTCACTGCGTTTTCTCTATTATACCATATGCGCGGTCAGAGGCGCTCTTTGTGTTCGGATTCCTTTACAAAGAGACACGTGGTCTTGCGCACATGTACATCCTGTGATACAATTAGTATCGCTGGCTGAAAAGTTAAGTGAAAATAATGAAAAGGAAAAGGAATCAATCCATGAATTCATTCAAGAAGAGCGAACTGCTCACCATCGGCTTCATGATGTTCTCCATCTTCTTCGGCGCGGGCAATCTGATTTTCCCGCCGGCACTCGGACAGGCGGCAGGCACGAGCACGCCGCTGGCGATGCTGGGCTTCCTGACGACGGGCGTCGGCCTGCCGCTCCTGGGCATCACGGCCATCGCGCTGCAGGGCGGCCGCTACATCGAGCTCATCAACAGCAGGACCTACCCGTGGTTCGCAACGGCGCTGCTTGTCGTGCTCTACCTCTGCATCGGCCCGGTCTTTGCCGTGCCGCGAACAGGAGCCGTCTCGTTTGAGATCGGCATCCGCCCGTTCCTGCAGGAGGACTCGCTGACCGTGGGGCAGGCTGTCTACACGGCACTGTTCTTCGGCGCTTCGTACTACCTCTCGCTGAACCCCAACAAGCTCATCGACCGCGTCGGCAAGCTCCTGACGCCGGTCCTGCTCATCGTGCTGGCCGTATTGTTCATCAAGGCTTTTGCCACGCCGCTCGGCACGATCTTGCCGGCGACGGGCAACTACATCGATGCGCCGTTCACGCAGGGCTTCCAGGACGGCTACCAGACGATGGATCTCTTGGCATCGGTCGCCATCGGCACGCTCGTCGTCAACGCCGTGCGCATGCGCGGCGTCACGGACAACCGCGCGATCGGCCGCATCTGCCTGATTGCCGGCCTCATCACCGTCACGCTCATGGCCTGCGTCTACGGCTCACTCGCGTATCTCGGTGCGACGAGTGCCGCTGTGCTCGGCCATTCGGCTAACGGCGGCCAGTTGCTCGCGAGCGCCGTCAGCATCTTCTTCAGCACGGCCGGCAACGGCCTCCTGGCGGCCATCATCATCCTGGCCTGCCTGACGACGAGCTGCGGCATGCTCTCAGGCGGCGCCTGGTTCTTCAACCAGCTCCTCAAGAAGAAGGTCTCCTACGAGCGATTGCTGCTTCTCTTTACGCTCTTCAGCTTTGCCGTCTCCAACGTCGGCCTCACGCAGATCATCGCCTTGGCCGTGCCGTTCCTCGTGACGATCTACCCGCTCGTCATCGTCTTCGTCATCCTCTCGCTGTTCGACCGCGTCATCGGCTGGCGCAAGAGCATCTATCACTGGGCGCTGAACCTCACGCTCGTCTTTGCCCTGATTGACGGCCTCAATGCAGCAGGCATCCATTTTCATCCGCTCAACCAGCTCCTGACGGCCTACCTGCCGTTCTACAAGCTGACGATGGGCTGGGTCGTGCCGGCCATCTGCGGGACCGCGATCGGCCTCGTGCGGTCATTCTTCCAGAAGAAAGAAGACATATGACCTTGACAAGTCAGCAGTTATCCACACTTTTGGTGGATAACTGCTGTGCAAATTGTGGATAACTTGTGCGGAAGGCTCCGACTTATCCACAGGAGCAGCGCGTAACAAAAGTTAACGCGCTGCTCTTCTTTTTTTGTTACGATAGTAGGTACGATAGAAGATACATGGACTTGGAATACAGGAAAGAGGCGATATCATGGATGTCGAGAAGAAGCGGCAGCGGGAGCAGGAGACGGTAGCCAAGATCATTGAAATCTACTGCCATGACCATCACGGCAAGCGCAGCGGGCTCTGCCCGAAGTGTGAAGAGCTCGCCCGCTACGCAGAGGCACGCATCGCCGCCTGCCCGCGCATGGAGGTCAAGAGCTTCTGCAGCGTCTGCCCGATACACTGCTACGCGCCGGCGCGGCGCCAGGAGATCCAGACGATCATGCGCTACGGCGGCCCGCGCATGCTCCTGCATCACCCGCTCATGACCTTGCACCACATGATGCTGTCGTGGCAGATGCGCTTAGAGCGCTTTGCTTTTTTCCGCCGCTCGCGCCAGTCGGACCGCAGCGTGAGGGTGAAGTGAGTGGTGCGGAGACATACATATGGTATAATGAGGACGTCAGGAAATACGTTCATGAATCAGAAGGGGAGAAAGAACTCCATGAAACCATATGAATCCTATACGATCATCAGCGACCTTGACGGCACGATCATCCCGCACGGAGGCTGCGTGTCGGAGGCGAACAAGCGGGCAATCGCTGCGTTCATCGAGGGCGGCGGCCACTTTGGCATCGCGACGGGGCGCACGCCGGAAGCAGCGGCGGGCTATCTCACGGACGTCGCCATCACGGCGCCGAGCATCTTCTTCAACGGTTCGATGCTCTACGACTGGCAGGCTGAGAAAGTGCTCGTGACGAAGCCACTGACAGCAGAGGGCGCGCCAAATCTCTGGCCACGCTTTGCCGCAAGGTGCCTTGAGCTTTTCCCAGAGGCCTGCATCGAGGTCTACACGCAGGAGGATTGCCACATCATCAGCGACCCGAAGAACGATGACCCGCGCCTGCCACATGAGCATTACCGCTACTGCCACAGCGACCTCGCTGAGGTGGCCGATGTCAGCAGGACGCCGTGGCTCAAGTTCTTCGCCTGTGCCGATCCTGCGGACTTGCGCGCACTCGAGCAGGAAGCAGAGGTGTTCGGCACGGCAGCCTGCTCGCATCACTTCTACTCGGAGGCGAATTACCATGAGTTCGTCGCCAAGGGCGTCTCGAAGGGCTCAATGCTTGCGGAGGTCCGCAAGCTGCCGGAATTCGCGGGGACCCGCATCATCGCATTAGGCGACTACCTCAACGACCGGGAGCTCTTAGAGGCTGCAGACATCGGCATTGCCTCGGGCAATGCGCACGAAGACCTCAAGGCACTCGCTGATTTCACGGGCTGCCGCGCCGAAGAAGACCTGATCGTCTGGCTGCTCGCGCACTTCGCCGACATCACGGCTGCTCATTAAGGATAAGAGACAACAAAAATCCGCTACCTGCTAACAGATGCGGATGGAAATAAAGGGCAAAATCTCCTATAATAAGACTAAACGAATGAAAACGCGACAGTCTGATTTTAGGAGGTTTTTTCTATGGGCATCTCTTTTGCGGCAGCGACTCAGCAGTTCCATCTCTACAACGACAGGATCAGCTACGTCATGAAGGTCCTGCGCGACGGCCATCTCGGCCAGCTCTACTTCGGCGCGCGCCTGCCGGAAGACCGCGACTACGGGCACTTTGTCCACACGGATTACTACCGCCCGACGACGGCCTACGTCTTTGACAATGAGTACGGCTTCTCGCGCGAGCACCTGCGTCAGGAGTACCCATCGTACGGCACGACGGACTTCCGCGAGGGTGCAGTGGAGCTCGCGCAGCCGGACGGCAGCCACATCACGGACTTCTGCTACGTCTCGCACGAGATCGTCGCGGGCAAGCCGAAGCTGCCGGGTCTGCCGGCCACGTATGTGGAGGCAGACGACGAGGCGGATACGCTCCTTGTGCGGCTGCGCGATGAGAAGACGGGCGTTGAGCTCGTGCTCTCGTACACGATCTTCCGCGACTTCGATGCGATTGCCCGCAATGCCTATTTCGTCAACAAGGGCAGCGAGACTGTGGCGCTCACGCGCGCGATGAGCCTCGCCATCGACCTTCCCGATGCGGACTACGACTTCGTGCAGTTCTCGGGCTGGTGGGGCCGCGAGCGCCAGAAGAGCGTCACGCACCTGCGCCCGGGCATCCAGTCCATCGGCAGCCTGCGCGGCCAGTCGAGCCATGTCCACAATCCGTTCTTCATCCTCAAGCGCCCACAGGCAGACGAGCAGCAGGGCGAGGCCATCGGCTTCTCGCTCGTCTACAGCGGCAACTTCCTCGCGCAGGCAGAGGTCGATACCTTCGATGTCACGCGCGTGACGATGGGCATCCATCCGCAGGAGTTCCGTTGGCAGCTTGCGCCGAACGATTCGTTCCAGACGCCAGAGGCCGTCATGGTCTGGTCAGACCACGGCCTCAACGGCATGAGCCAGAACTTCCACAAGCTCTATCGCACGCGCCTGGCGCGCGGTGTCTGGCGCGACAAGGTGCGCCCCATCCTCATCAACAACTGGGAGGCCACGTACTTCGACTTCGATGAGGAGAAGCTCGTGCGCATCGCCAAGACGGCGCACGATGTCGGCGTCGAGCTCTTCGTCCTTGACGACGGCTGGTTCTCCACGCGCTGCGGCGAGACGAGCGGCCTCGGCGACTGGTGGCCGAACACCGACCGCCTGCCGAACGGCATCACGGGCCTCGCCGAGCGCATCAACGCGCTCGGCATGAAGTTCGGCCTCTGGGTCGAGCTCGAGATGGTCAACAAAGACAGCGAGCTCTACCGCGCGCACCCCGACTGGATCCTGCACACGGAGGGCCGCCATGCATCGCATGGCCGCAAGCAGTACGTGCTCGACTTCTCGCGCCCGGAAGTCGTCGACTACATCCACGACTCCATCTACAAGGTCCTGAGCACGGCGAAAGTCGACTACATCAAGTGGGACATGAACCGCAGCATCACGGAGTGCGGCTCGGCCGGCTGGGGCCCGGAGCATCAGGGCGAGATCTTCCACCGCTACATCCTCGGCGTCTACAGCCTCTACGAGCGCCTGACGCATGAGTTCCCGAATATCCTGTTCGAGTCCTGCGCTTCGGGCGGCGGCCGCTTCGACCCGGGCATGTTCTACTATGCGCCGCAGTGCTGGACGAGCGACGACTCTGACGGCGGCGAGCGACTGCGCATCCAGTACGGTACGAGCTACGCTTACCCAGTGTCGTTCATGGGCTCGCACGTCTCGATTGCGCCGAACCATCAGATCTTCCGCGAGACGAGCCTCAAGCTGCGCGGCGATGTCGCTTACTTCGGCACGTTCGGCTACGAGCTCGACCTCGGCAAGCTCTCGGCCAAGGAGCTCGAGGAGGTCCGCGAGCAGATCCGCTTCATGAAGAAGTACCGCAAGCTGATCCAGCAGGGGACGTTCTACCGCCTCAAGGACCCGTTCACGGGCAACGTCGCGGCCTGGATGGTCGTCTCGGATGACCGCCGTCAGGCCATCGTCGGCTACTACAAGATGCTCGCGCACCCCTGCACGCCGTACACGTGGATGAAGCTCGCCGGCCTCGATGAGACGGCTGCCTACAAGGTCCGCATCGATGACCGCGAAGAGATGGGCGTGTTCACGGGCGCTGAGCTCATGCGTGCCGGCCTCGACACGACGGACTTCTCGGCTGGCGAGCAGAGCCACGAAGAGGGCAAGCACTGCTCCGACTTCTGGTCGCGCCTCTTCGTTCTCGAGGCAGAATAAGTAAGACAGATACTTCTGCGCAAAAAAGTCCTGACGGATTGTCAGGACTTTTTTGTGCGCGTTATGCGCGTTATATCAGTAGCCTGCAGGTAGGAACTCTGCTGTTGACGACGATAGGCGGTGGGGGGCATGCCGGCCTTGCGCAGAAAGGCGCGCTGGAAGGAGTCGCTTTTGGCGTAGCCGCATGAGTAGGCAATCGACTCGACGGAGAAGGTCGTCGTTTGGAGCAGATGCTCGGCTTTGGTGAGGCGGCAGTTCTGGATGTACTCGTGGGGCGAGCAGTGCAGGTAGCGCTTGAAGAGCGTCGTCACATAGCTGCGGTTGAGGTTCATGTAGTCGGCCAGTTCCTGCACGGTGAAGGGCTCCTCGAGATGGGTGCGGATGAAGTTCGTCATGTGCGAGATGTAGGCGTTGTTGTCGGCGGGCGGCAGCAGGTCACGCTGCGCCTCGGCGAGCACGGAGAGAAACTGCATCAGCAGGCCGAGGCGGTAATAGTGGCCTGAAAGCGTGAAGCTGTTGTGCGCGAGCATGTCCTGCACATAGGCGGCGAGCTTTGCGCCCTGTTCTTTGGTACAGGTGTAGATGGGATCCGCTTGGCTGAGCCTGAGCGAGGCGATGATCTCTGCGGCACGGCTGCCGTTGAAGGCCACCCAGATGTAGGTCCAGGGCTCCTTCGCATCGCTCTCGTATGTCGTCTGGTAGTCCGGCTCAATCAGGAAGCCCTGTCCCGCGTGCAGGCAATACGTGTGCTGATTGGCCTGGAATGTTCCCTTGCCTGCGAGGATGAAGTGGATCAGGTGATAGGAGCGAACGGCCGGTCCGTAGCGATGGCCGGGCCCCGTGACCGAATGGCCGAATGTCGTCAGGAAGAGATCGCTCTCTCCCGCTGGGGGCACGTTGATCGACTGCATATCTTCCATATAGGATATCCTCCTGTTCTCATGATGAGTTTATTATATCATGTTTGTCCCATGTTCTGGCAGAGTGTCTTGGCGAGCGCTCTCATGATGCAGATAAAGCAAGAGGCCATCTGATGAGGACAAACAGAATAAAATTTTTGCAAAATCCATTGACATTTATGGATTACAGTTGTATGATTGTAAACAATCTACCAAGAACTCATAACGGTATACAAAATGCTTGAAAGGGGACGAACTTATGCAGTTTTTAGAGAAACTCAGTAATTTCATATCGAAGTACATGGCGGTCTTCGTCATTCTCGTCGCTGCGATCGCTCTGTTCCAGCCGTGGACGTTCAAGTGGGCGGCACCGAACATCGCGATGCTGCTCGGCATCGTCATGTTCGGCATGGGCACGACGCTGCGCCTGCGCGATTTCCGCCTGGTCTTCCAGCGCCCGAAGGATGTCTTCGTCGGCGCCCTGGCCCAGTTCACGATCATGCCGGGCCTTGCGTGGCTGCTCGCCAAGGGCTTTGGCCTGCCGCCAGAGCTCGCCGCAGGCGTCATCCTCGTCGGCACCTGCCCGGGCGGCACATCGTCGAACGTCATGACGTATCTGGCGCGCGGCGATGTCGCGCTGTCCGTCTCGATGACGATGACGACGACAATCCTCGCACCGGTCGTCACGCCGCTGCTCACTTGGTGGCTCGCGGGTGCCTGGGTTGACATCTCCCTCTCGGCTATGATGATGTCGATCGTCAAGGTCGTCATCGTGCCGATCGTCGGCGGCATCCTCGTCAACTCGCTGTTCGGCAATGTCGTACAGAAGTACGTCAAGCTCCTGCCGCTGATCTCCGTCGTGGCCATCGTCCTGATTGTCGGCGGCGTCGTCGCCGTCAGCTCGCAGCGCATCATGGAGACGGGGGCACTGATCATGCTCGTCGTCATGCTCCACAACCTGCTCGGCTATGCGCTCGGCTTTGGCATCGCCAAGGCGCTCCGCATGGATATCGCCAAGGTCAAGGCCATCTCCATCGAAGTCGGCATGCAGAACTCCGGCCTCGCTACTTCCCTCGCCATGATGCACTTTGGCGCAGCAGCAGCAATCCCGGGCGCCATCTTCAGTGTATGGCACAACATCTCGGGCTCGCTCGCCGCGAACTACCTCTCCAGCCGCATGACGAAGGAGAAGGAAGAAGAACCGGCAACAGAAGCCTGATCACCACCATTACCCCCTATTATCGTAAAACCCATAAATTCACCGAAGTCAAAAGGAACTCCCATGACGCCGCAACTGCCACGCGTGCATGGGAGCTCTTTTTTTGCGGAAATACATCATGTTATAATGAAAAAAATGTGTTGGAAAGAAGAAAGGGAAGGGAATCACGATGAAGAAACACATCTACATCCTCGCGACGGGCGGTACGATTGCCGGCAAAGCCGCATCAGAGGCGGCGACGACGGGCTACGAGGCGGGGGCCATCGGCATCGCGGACTTGCTTGCGGCCGTGCCGGAGCTCCGCCATGTGGCAGACGTGGAGGGGGAGCAGATTGCCGCTATCGACAGCAAGGATATGACTTCAGCAATCTGGCTGCGGCTCGCTTCGCGCTGCAATGAACTGCTCGCGCGCGCGGATGTCGACGGCATCGTCATCACGCACGGCACGGACACGATGGAGGAGACGGCGTATTTCCTGCATCTGACAGTCCACAGCGCGAAGCCAATCGTGCTGACGGGAGCCATGCGCCCCGCGACGGCACTGAGCGCCGATGGACCGATGAACCTCCTGCAGGCCGTGCGCGTCGCTGCCACTGACGAGGCCGTCGGCCAAGGTGTCCTCATTGTCCTCGATGGCACAATCGAGAGCGCCCGCGATGCCGTCAAAATGCACACGACAGCGCTCGATACCTTCCAGTCGCCCGAGGTTGGCGCGCTCGGCAGCGTTCACGACGGGGAGCCTGTCTTCTACCGGAGCCCGTTGCGGCGCCATACGACGCGCAGCGCGTTCTCCGTCGAGGGCGTCACCGAACTGCCGCGCGCGGCCATCCTCTACGCACATGCCGATGATGATGGCCTCCTCGTCGAAGCGGCCGTGCAGGCAGGCTGCCGGGGCATCGTCTACGCAGGCATGGGCAACGGCAGCATCCCCGCGCGCGCGGAGGCGGCACTCGCCAGGGCCGCTGCAGAGGGCGTCGTCGTCGTGCGCAGCACGCGCAGCGCAGTGGGCCGTGTCACGCGTGCCGAGGCCTCGTACGAGGCGAATGGCTTCATCGCGAGCGACACGTTGAATCCAGCGAAAGCGCGCGTGCTGCTGCAGCTCGCCCTGCTGCAGACTGAGGACCCCGCGGCCATCCGCAAGATGTTCAAGATTTATTGATTGAATCGATACGATAGATACGATAGATAGGAGCATGCATATGATTGATGAACATGAATGGCGCAGTGTCCTGCAGGTCGCCAAGGACGGGACCTTCTCGGCTGCGGCCAAGCACCTCTACATCTCGCAGCCGTCACTCTCGCAGTGCATCAAGAAGGTCGAGACGGAGCTCGGCGTGCGTTTGTTCGACCGGAGCCAGACGCCGCTCGCGCTGACGACGGCCGGCGAGATCTACGTGCGCCAGGCCAAAGAGATCCTGCGCATCCGTCAGGCGCTTGTGCAGGAGGTCGCCGATCTCTCCGAATTGCGCACGGGCAGCCTGACGATCGGCAGCTCGCGCACGCGTTCGGCTTGTTTCCTCATCGACCCGCTCGTCGCCTTCCACCGCCAATATCCGGGTATCCAGCTGGCCATCAAAGAGGCGCCCGTGCGGACGCTCGAGGAGTACGCTGCTGCCGGAACCGTTGACTTCGCCCTGCTCTATGACAGCTCGCTGCGCGCGGACTTCGATTCGGTGGAGCTCTGCCGCGAGCGCACGATGCTGGCCCTGCCGAAGTCGCATCCGCTGGCCAGGGCTTATTCCGAGGACGATGTGCGGGGCTTCCCGCGCATCTCATTTGCCGCGATGGACGGAGAGCCCTTCATCCGGCTGCAGCCGCGGCGGCAGATGGCGGAGGTCTACGACAAGCTCTGCAAGATTTCCGGTGCCGAGCCGCATGTGATCTTCGAGGCGAACAGCATCATCGAGGCGTCGGAGCTCTGCGCGGCCGGCCTCGGCGCAACGCTTGTGACTGACATGCTCGTGCAGAGCTGGCGCTGGAAGGAGCAGGCTTTCTTCTTCGAGCTCGAGGAAGAGGTGGAGGAGCGCCATCTGATGGCCGTCTACAGCCGGCAGCGCCAGCTTTCGCTCGCCGCGCAGCGCTTCATCGACTTCCTGCTGCACGACTGATGGACTGATGCCAAGCTGTACCCTGACCTATAGGTTTCTTGAATAGAGATTATAAGCAGAATGTATTTTCTTGATAGCTGTGTTTAATGTTAGAATAGGAATGTCCAATAAATACAAGGAGTCATCCATCGTAAATCAGAATGAACAAGAGATATGCTCGTTGAGCATCTGATTATCAGCGGAATCGAAATCGGGAGGGGACAGCAATGTCAAGGGAAATTTCGCGCCGTACCTTCATCAAAGGCGCAGCGGCAGCCGGTGTCGTCCTGGCAGCGGGATCGTACTTCACCTGGAATGGCCGGAATATACCAGAAAAAGTCCAGCGCGGCGACGTCACGTACGACGTGCTGATCATCGGCAGCGGCGGTGCCGGCATGCGCGCCGCACTCGCAGCCGCGGAGAACAAGGACCTCAAGGTCGCCGTGCTGACGAAACTCGTGCCGACGCGCTCGGCATCGACGATGGCGCAGGGCGGCATGAACGGCGTCACGGGCGTTACGGACCCGAACGACAGCTTCGAGTCGCATGCCTTCGATACGATCAAGGGTGGCGACTACCTCTGCGACCAGGACGCTGTCGAGTACTTCGTCGAGCGCGCTGGCAAGAACATCTACGAGATGGACTACATGGGCTATCCCTACAACCGTCAGGCTGACGGCCATTTCCACCAGCGCAAGATGGGCGGCCATGCCCATGCGCGCGCTGCTTACTTCGAGGACCGCGCCGGCCACGCGATGGTCCACACGCTCTTCGAGCAGTGCCTCGCGCACGACATCGACTTCATCTCCGAGTGCCAGATGCTCGAGATCTCGATGGCGGGCGAGAAGAAGGACAAGCTTGCGGGCGTCATCGCCATGGACATGCGCAGCGGCAACGTCATCGGCATCCCGGCAAAGACGATCATCATCGCGACGGGCGGCTACGGCCGCGCCTACTGGGTCCGCACGTCGAACCCCTACAGCTCGACGGGCGACGGCATCGTCGCCGGCATGAACGTCGGCATCCCGTTCAAGGACCCCGAGATGGTGCAGTTCCATCCGACGGGACTCGCCGTCAACGGCGTCCTGCTCTCCGAGTCGAGCCGCGCCGAGGGAGCACTGCTCATCAACAAGGACGGCGAGCGCTTCATGCAGAAGTACGCGCCGGAGAAGATGGAGCTCGCGACGCGCGATATCGTTGCCCGTGCCATCGCGACGGAGATCGAGCAGGGCCGCGGCATCGGCGAGGGCATTACCGCGGGCGTCTACCTCGACTTCACGAAGATCCCGCCCGAGCGCATCCACGAGCGCCTCGGCCAGGTGGCCGACCTCTCACTGCGCTTCGCCGGCGTCGACATCACGAAGGAACCCGTCCTCATCAGTCCGACCTGCCACTACTCGATGGGCGGCCTCGAGATGGCGGACTTCCATACGGGCGAGACGCGCGTGCCGGGCATCTACACGGCCGGCGAGTGCAGCTGCGTCTCGGTCCACGGCGCCAACCGCCTCGGTGCGAACTCCCTCTCGGAGGTCCTTGTCTTCGGCCATACGGCCGGTGACGGCGCGGCGGCCTACGCCAAGGCGCACCAGTACGAGGGCAGTCAGGATCAGCTGACAAAAGATAGCAAGAAGTGGCTCGATTCCTTCGAGGAGGTCACCTCGCGCCCGCACGACGGCAACCGCACGGTGCCGGAGATTCGCGACGACATGGTCAAGACGATGTGGTTCAAGGCTGGCGTTTTCCGCAATGGCCCGGACCTCGAGGCGGCTGCCAAGGAGCTCTCGGTCCTTGAGGACCAGTACAAGAACTGCTACGTCGGCGATACGTCGCACGTCTACAACACGGCCTACGAGCAGTACGTCGAGCTCGGCAACCTCTTGCAGATCTCGCAGGCCATCGTCCAGGGCGCCATTGCCCGCAAGGAGAGCCGCGGTGCGCACACGCGCCGCGATTACCCGAAGCGCGATGACCAGAACTTCCTCAAGCACACGCTCGTCTTCAAGGAGGACGGCAAGTACCGCTTCGAATACAAGGATGTCGTCGTCACGAAATATGAGCCGAAGGAAAGGAAGTATTGATCATGGCTACACTGAGAATCCATCGCTTCGTAGAAGGGCGCAAGTGGGTGCAGGACTACAAGGTTGAGGTCACGAAGGGCATGACGGTCCTCGAGGCATTGATCAGCATCAAGGAGCATCAGGACCCTTCGCTTTCCTTCACGTGCTCCTGCCGCTCGAGCATCTGCGGCGCCTGCGCCGTGCGCGTCAACGGCAACGCCGAGCTCTCGTGCGAGAAGCTCGTCTCTGACCTCATCGCGCGCTATCAGACCGAGACCTTGACGATCGAGCCGCTCGGTAACTTCCGCGTCATCCGCGACCTCATCGTCGACTGGGACCCGAAGTACGCACGCATCAAGAAGGTCAAGCCCGTCGTGCACCCGAAGGACGAATTCAGCGCAGAGGATGGCTGCCGCCAGTCGCCGGCTGACTTTGACAAATACAAGAAATACGCCGGCTGCATCCTCTGCGGCTCGTGTGTCTCGGAATGCAACAAGAACACGCTGAACCAGAAGGATTTCCTCGACCCGTTCGCTTTCGTCAAGGCGGAGCGCATCGCGGCGGACTCGCGCGACAAGGACACTGAAGAGCACCTCAAGGCCGTCCTCGATGCCGGCCTCTGGCGCTGCTTCAACTGCCAGGAGTGCACGGCGAAGTGCCCGAAGCACCTCGACCCGGCCGGCGCCATCGAGAAGCTCAAGGCTGCGACCTTCAAGTACCACCTCGACGACAATGTCGGCGCGCGCCATGCGAAGGCCATCTACGATGACATCCAGGAGTCGGGCACGCTCGACGAGTCGAAGCTCAACATCAAGTCGGAGGGCTTCTTCCTGGCCGGCCTGCGCGCGCCGATGGCCCTGCGCCTCATGCGCGTCGGCAAGATGAATCCCTTGGAGTCGCACCCGGTCAATCCGGAAGTCAAGACCGTCGCTGCCATCGTCAAAGCGGCAGAGAAAGAGGAGGAGTAAGCGATGAAATTTGCATTTTTCCCGGGCTGTGTCCTCAAAGGGGCCGCAGCCGAAGCCTATACCTCCATGCAGAAGGTATGTGATGCGCTCGGCATCGAGCTCGAGGAGATCCCGAACTGGACGTGCTGCGGCGCCTCGCATGCGCAGGGCGTCAACGACCTCGCGGCGCTCGCTGTCAATGCCCGCAACATCTCGATCGCCGAGAATATGGGCCTGCCGATCCTGACGGTCTGTAACACCTGCACGCTGCAGCTGCGCACGGCCAAGTACCGCCTCGACCACGACAAGGACCTCCGGGACAAGGTCAACGCCATCCTCAAGGAAGCGGGCCATCCGTACGAGTACAAGGGCACGAGCGAGATCACGCATTTCCTCTGGGTCCTCGACGATCATCCGGAGCTCTTCGAGGGCAAGGTCACGGACACCCTGCAGGGCACGAAGATCGCTGCCTATTACGGCTGCCACATCCTGCGTCCGCAGGACATCATGCACCATGAGGACGGCAAGTACCCTGAGTCCCTCGAGCGCCTCGTCCGCCGCCTCGGTGGCACGCCGGTCTGGTTCGACGCGCACCGCAAGTGCTGCGGCTTCCACGCGCAGCTCGCCGCCGAGCACGACGTGCTGACGGTGACAGGCCAGATCGTCGACAGCGCCGGCCGCGCCGGTGCTGACCTCATCGTCACGCCGTGCCCGCTCTGCCAGATGCAGCTCGACATGTATGAGCCGGAGGGACGCGACGCCGTCCAGTCGTCCGTCGAGATCCCCATCCTGCACCTGCAGCAGCTCATCGGCCTCGCGCTCGGCATGAGCAAGAAGGACGTCGGCTTCGACCGTCACGTCTCGGCTCAGGAAAAGCTCAGGATCGGCTGAAGCACATAAGACAACGTCACACATCAGACACATACCGACATACGCAAAAAGGCATGCCCTCATCTTGGGGGCATGCCTTTTTGCGTATGTCGGTATGATTATTTCTCGAGCAGCAGGCCGACGCGTTTCTTGACCTTCGTCAGTGTCTTGTTGGCGATGTAGGTGGCGCGCTCTGCACCTTTGCGCATCTCTTCCTCGAGGTAAGCGCGGTCTTCCATGAGGTGCGCGAAGTTCTCGCGGATCGGGCGCAGCTCGTCGGCCACGCTCTGGCCGACAGCGGCCTTGAAGTCGCCGTAGCCCTTGCCCGCAAACTCGGCTTCGATCTCTTCCATCGTCTTGCCCGTGATGGCCGAGTAGATCGTCATGAGGTTGCTGACGCCCGGCTTTGCCTCTGGGTCAAAGCGCACGCAGGCCTCGCTGTCCGTGACGGCGCTCTTGAACTTCTTGAGGATGGTCTTCTCATCGTCGAGGATGGAGATGGTGGCCTTCGGATTCGTGTCGGACTTGCTCATCTTGCTCGTCGGGTCCTGCAGGCTCATGACGCGTGCGCCGGCCTTCGGGAAGTAGCCCTCCGGCAGCTTGAAGACCTCGCCGTACGTGTGGTTGAAGCGCGTGGCGACGTCGCGCGTGAACTCGAGGTGCTGCGTCTGGTCGGCACCGACCGGCACGTAGTCCGCCTGATAGAGCAGGATGTCGCCGGCCATCAGGGCCGGGTAGGTGAAGAGGCCGGCATTGATGTTGTCTGGATGCTTGGCCGACTTATCCTTGAACTGCGTCATGCGCGAGAGCTCGCCGAACTGCGAGCAGCAGTCCATGATCCAGCCCATCTCGGCATGGCACTTGTTGTGGCTCTGGACGAAGACGAGGCTCTTCTCCGGGTCGATGCCGCAGGCGAGCAGCAGCGCAAACGCCTCGCGCGTCTGCTGGCGGCGCTTCTGCGGGTCGATGTGGATCGTCATGGAGTGCAGGTCGGCGATGAAGTAGTAGCAGTTGTAGTCCTCCTGCATCTGCTTCCAGCTGCGGACGGCGCCGAGGTAGTTGCCGAGCGTGAAGACGCCCGTCGGCTGGATACCGGAGAGGATGATTTTCTTGTTGTTTTCCATGATGAAACTTCCTTTCTGCTGATCTGTCAGGAAAACAAAAATCCCTGACAGTACAAGAGATACTGTCAGGGACGAAATTTCTCGCGGTGCCACCCTGCTTCATGGACGAGCCATGCACTTAGCGGAGCACAGGCATGCTCCCGGCAACTGACGCGTGCCTTACGTCGCATCCTACTGCACTTAGCGTCTTGAAAACGCCAAGAGGTTCAGTGCGCCCTCAGCGACCCATTTGCCAGACTGCATGCCATCCGGATCCCAGCTCCCCGGACTCTCTGCGGGCGCTTATCTGACGTTATCCTCGCTTCAACGGTTTCACATTGCCTATACCATACCACTGCGCGCAGCGTCTGTCAAGCATGCTCTGCGTGCCTCAGAACTGGTAGGTCTTCGGCACGGCGCGGTAGCCCGTGTGCAGCAGCTCGTGTGCCTTGCCCTCGCCCGGCTTGCCGAGGAAGTCGCGGTAGAGGACCTGCAGCACGGGGTTCTCGTGTGACTTGCGGACGGGCAGGCTGCGGTCAATCTCGTAGAGCGCCTGCATGCGCTTCTTCTTGACGGCATTCGTCGTGCCGATTGGCTGGCCGCCGCCGCCGATACAGCCGCCGGGGCAGGCCATGACCTCGATGAAGTCATAAGGTGAGATGCCCTTGCGCACCTGCTCCATGAGAATCTCGGCGTTCTTGAGCGTATGCGCAATCGCGATGTGTAGCGTGCGGCCGCCCATCTCGAGCGTGCATTCCTTGATGCCCTTGAAGCCGCGCGCCTCCTTGAAGTCGAGGCGCTCGAGCGTCTTGCCCGTCAGCTTGTCGCAGACCGTGCGCAGGGCGGCCTCCATGACGCCGCCCGTCGTGCCGAAGATGGCGCCGGCGCCGGAGGCCGTGCCGAGCGGGCTGTCGAACTCCGTCTCGGGCAACTGGCCGAAGGAGAGGCCGACGTACTTGATGAGCTTGATGAGCTCGCGCGTCGTCAGCACGATGTCGACGTCCGGCCGCCCGTCGCGGCCGAGCTCCGGGCGGCCCGCCTCGAACTTCTTCGCTGTGCAGGGCATGACGGATACCGTCACGATGTCCTTGACGTCGATGCCGGCCACCTTGGGGTAATACGTCTTGGCGACCGCGCCGAAGATGCTCATCGGCGACTTCGTCGACGAGAGGTGGGGCAAGCAGTCGCTGTAGTGCTTCTCGACGTAGTAGACCCAGCCTGGGCAGCACGAAGTCATCATCGGCAGCACGCCGCCATGTTGCAGGCGGTCGAGGAACTCCGTGCCTTCCTCCATGATCGTGAGGTCGGCGCCGAAGTTCGTATCGAAGACCTTGTCGAAGCCGAGGAGATGCAGGGCCGTGACCATCTGTCCCGTGACGATGGCGCCGGGCTCCATGCCGAAGGCATCGCCCAGGGAGACGCGCACCGACGGCGCGACCTGCACGATGACGTGCTTCTTCGGGTCCTGCAGCGCGTCGAGGACCTTCTCCGTGTCGTCCTTCTCGACGAGCGCGCCCGTCGGGCAGACGAGGCTGCACTGGCCGCAGAGGATGCAGTCCGTCGTCTCCATCGGCTTATTGTAGGCCGTCGTGACGACGATGTCGCTGCTGCGCCCCGCGTACGTCAGCGCTGCAATGCCCTGCACGTCCTTGCAGGCGCGGATGCAGCGGCCGCAGCGGATGCACTTCGATGGATCGCGCACGATGGCGGGATTCGTCACGATGCGCGGCTCCTCCTTGCAGACGGACGGCAGCGAGGAGTGCTGGATGTTGAAGCGGCTGCAGAGGCGCTGCAGGTCGCAGTTCTGGTTGCGCGGGCAGGAGAGACAGTCCTTGTGGTGGTTAGCGAGCATGAGCTGCAGGATGGCCACCTGCGTGTCGCGGACGATCTGCGTGTCCGTGTGGACCTCCATGCCCTCCCAGACCTCCGTCGAGCAGGCCGCGAGCAGGCGGCGCTTGCCGGCGACTTCGACCGAGCAGAGGCGGCAGCGCGCCTTGATGCGCTGATCCTCGTGGTAGCAGAGGTGCGGGATGTCGATGCCGAGCTTCTGCGCCGCCTGCATGATCTTCGTCCCCTTGGGCACGGCCAACGGGATGTTGTTGATGGTCAGATGGACCATCTCTTGTTCTTGGTTTGTCATTTTCGTAGCTTCCGTACTCATGCGCGCGCTCCTCCAATATCAAAGAGATCTGGGAAAACCTTCATGGCAGACAGTAGCGAATTCTGTGCCGTTTCGCCGAGGCCGCAGAGCGAGGACATGCTCATGACGCGGGCAATCTTCATCATGATCGCGATGTCCTCGCGCGTGGCCGTCCCCGCCGCCATCTTGTCGAGGATGATCTTGATGTGGAGGTTGCCCTCGCGGCACGGCGTGCACTGGCCGCAACTCTCCTCCCAGAAGAACTCCTGATTCATGCGCAGGAAGTCGAGCACGCTCGTGCGCTCATCGATGACGAGCATGCCGCCCGAGCCGACCATGACGCCGGCTGCGCGCAGATCCTCGTAGGTGTACGGCGTGTCGAGAATGCTGTCGTCCGCGATTTTTCCCGAGGCGCCGCCAAACTGGATCAGCCGGATCTTGCGGTCGTGCTGGATGCCGCCGGCAAGCTCGTAGAGGATCTCGCGGACCGTCGTGCCGAACGGGATCTCAAAGACGCCGGGATGGTTGACATTGCCCGCCACGCTGACGAGCTTCGTACCAATCGACTCACCGCTGCCGCACGAGGCGTAGACGCCCTCCTCGTCGAGCAGCAGATGCGGCACGAGCGAGAGTGTCTCGACGTTGTTGAGGCAGGTCGGCCGCGCGAAGACGCCGCTGACCTTGATGAACGGCGGCTTCATGCGCGGGCGCCCCGCCTTGCCCTCGATCGAGCGGATCAGAGCCGTGCCCTCGCCGCAGACATAGGCACCGGCACCCGAGTAGAGGTGGATGTCGAAGTCGAAGCCGCGGCCGAGGATGTTCGTGCCGAGGAAGCCGTAGTTCTTCGCTTGGCGGATGGCATTCAAGAGCAGCGGGCGGAAGCAGGCGTACTCCGCGCGCATGTAGATGAAGCCGTCCGAAGCGCCGACGACGTAAGCCGCGATGATCATGGCCTCGATGAGGTTGAACGGGTCATTGCCGATGAGCTCGCGGTCCTTGAATGTCGTCGTCTCGCCCTCATCCGCATTGCAGATGACGACCTTGCGCTCGCCGCGGACCGCGCGGGCCTGCGACCACTTGCGGCCGAGCGGGTACTCCGCGCCGCCGCGCCCCTTGATCTTGACGGCCGTCAGGAGGTCCGTGATCTCCTCCGGGTCCATCGTCACCGCCTTGCGCAACGCCTCAAAGCCGCCGACATTCATATAAGACCCGATCGACGAAGTGTCGTACTTGCCGAAGTTCTTGGTCAGGAAATGTACATGATTCATTTTGCATCCTCCTCCAGCTCAGGGCAGTGAGCGCAGTAGCGCTTCAATCTTTTCCTGCGTGTCGAGATGGTCGTAGACATGGCCGTTGATGCGTACGGCCGGCGCGCGGTCGCAGGCCCCGATGCAGGTGACCTTCTCGAGCGTGAAGCGCCCGTCGTACGTCGTCTCGCCGAGCTTGATGTCGAGCAGGCGCTCGAGCGTCGAGATCAGGCGGTGCGAATCGACGCGGTTGACGCGACAGGCCGGCGAGCAGCAGACCTGGATCGGGTATTTCGCGCGCGGTACCGGCGAGAGCTCGCTGTAGAATTTCAGGCAGTCGAAGATATTCGTCACGCGCATCTTGAGGCGGTCCGCGATGTAGTAGGCCGTCGGCTCCGGCACATAGTGGCGCTCATTGAGCGCCTGCACCTCGAGCAGGATGCCGACGATCTGCGTCGGGTCGCAATCGTGCGACTCAAGTACGAGGTCGATGCGCTCCTGCAGCTCGCTCGGCAGAGGATATTCCTTCGTCAAGGCAGTCAGCATAGTAACCCTCCTAGAAATAAAGGCAATACACAAATGACGGTATACAATGATAACACCCTTATTATAACGTAATCTTATGCAAAAATAAACGAAAACGTATCTTGGAACAGTAGCATGGCTTACAGTTTTGTGGTATAATGTACTTGCCCGAAGGTGTCTTTGTAAATAAGACCAACATTGTGGGGGGATTAATATGGCAATCAAGAACATTGAAATGGACCGTCGTGACAGTGCGAGCTATCGCAAGATGTTGAAACGAGGAGGTTTCCTTTCTGCAAGTTACTTGTCCGTCAGTGGCTTTGACGTCAACCAGCTCAAGAAACTGGCGAAACGCGGAGAGCTCGATGCCGTGCGCTGCGCAATCGGCAAATCCATCCGCTGGTACTACCGGGAACGGCAGGCCGAATCCGCTCACCTTCGTGGCTTGGCTTGAGCCAGGCCTGTGCCAGGAGGCACGCCCACCTCAGGCCAATTGAGGCAAAGACCGGTCATCCGGTCTATTTTTTTCTGCAAGATTTGCTTTTTGCTTAGGAGGAAATTCTTTGACCTGGTTCACACTCATCATGATCGTCATGGTCGTCTCCATCATCGCCTGTCTGCTCTTCACGACGCGCTATCTTTTCTCCGGCAGAGCACTGCGATGGGCCCGCATCATCATGCTTCTGTTCAACGTCATCGGCATGGGCTGGTTCCTTGGGCGCGCCATCATCTACCACCTCATATCGGGGCCGAGCCTCATCATCGAGACCGTCATCGTCGGCTTCATGACACAGCTTATCTGCACGGGATTTGTCCTTGTTGCCGTCATGATTCGCTTTTTCTGGCGTCGCATGATGGCCGTGCCCGTTGATGAGAGCCGCCGTCGCCTGCTGAGCCATGCCGCCGTCTATCCGGCAGTGGCCGCCGGCCTCAGTATCTACGGCGGCTTCTGGGAGCGCCAGGCGACCGTCGAGCGCGCCTACACGATTTCCGTCAAGGGACTCGGGGCAGGGGAGGGCTATCGCCTCGCGCAGATCAGCGACGTCCACCTTGGCAGTTTCTTTTCCGTTGCCGAACTCGATGCCCTGCTGCGCCGCGTTGCTGCCCAGAAGCCCGATATGCTCGCCATCACCGGCGACCTTTTCGACGATGTGACACAGAACGAAAAAGCCGCCCAAATCCTCGAACGCTACGTCGATGCATTTCCCGATGGCATCTGGTTTGCCTTCGGCAATCACGAGCACTTCCGCGGCATCGATACCATCCGCAAGTATCTAGCCAAAACGCGCATCAACGTCCTCATCAATGAGAGCCGCAAAGTGCCCGGCAAGAACCTCTACATGCTCGGCGTCGACTACCCGATGGACCGTCCCCATTTCGAGGCACAGCGCAAGAATTACATGCAACAGGCCATCAAGAATCTGCCCGAAAATGTCCCCTCTATCCTGCTCGCCCATCACCCCGAATGCATCGACGACGGAGCCGCCCATAGCATCGCCCTGACCCTGACTGGTCACACACACGGCAGCCAGTTCGGCATCCTCGGTCAGCCACTCTTCCCTGTATTCAAATACACCCGCGGCCTCGTCAAACTCGGCGATTCCTACGGCTACGTCCACAGCGGCAACGGCAGCTGGTTCCCCTTCCGTCTCGGCTGCCCGCCAGAAATCGCGTACTTTACACTGACAAATGCATGAAAAAGTCAGCCTTCCAGAAGGCTGGCTTTTCTCATATGCATTTCAGGAATGACTCCGATAAAATTTAGAAATAGATGACTTTAACCATAGGCGTGTATTGGGAATATGAAAGAAAGTTAGAAAACAGAGCTTCTGTAATGATCTGTCATCTTGTAGGCGTTCAATATTAGTGGTATACTGTAATCATTAATGTAGAAAAATTTAATTATGGGGGCATAGTCAAAATTATCTGCAAAATTAATGTTTATGTTGTTACATCATTATATCTCAAACTTCGCACACCTGAAACCCTTATGAGACAAGGATTCATCAGGTTTTCAG